>Ga0307379_10000432_pt1 | contig 70881 bp, 59 predicted proteins | sample UN2MG_FD_202237 | JGI IMG/M metagenome (GOLD analysis project Ga0307379, IMG submission 202237) | Soil microbial communities from Risofladan, Vaasa, Finland - UN-2 | ecosystem: Environmental > Terrestrial > Soil > Coastal area > Acid sulfate soil | place: Finland: Risofladan, Vaasa | collected... | reverse complement strand
GGCAGGCACTCTTTTTGACGGGGCAGCAGTAGCTCCCCAGCCAGATTATGGCGCCTCACCGGAACCCGTCAGGTCTATTATAGCCCGGCTGTAGACTCCTGGCCCTAAGAAATAGAATACAAGCCAAAATGCACAAAAACAGGTTGAACCTACTATGCATTTAAGTAATCTATTAACCCTATCCCCTGTATCCCCTTCCCCTTAATAAGGGGAAGGGGAAGATTTTTATGAAGAGGGGCTGGTGTCCCTCTTAAATACCCCGAATAGGTCAAACTATATTATAGAAACTCACTCTTCAGGGAAACTACCCCCTAAACCTTCCAAATCGCCACACTAGATTAAGGAAAGTCAAAGAGAGGCGAAGCCCTTGGGGGAAATCCCCCTGAGTCCCCCTTTGCAAAAGGGGGAGAACTTCTCCCTTTCTTAAAGGGAGAGCGAGAGGGATTTGAATAAGGAGAGGGGGAATAAGGGGGTGAGGTTGCTACCCAATATCTGTGAAGATTTGGAAAGGAGTTTACCAACCCCTCACCCTTTTGTTCAACCGGGGACATAGGTTATACTTTAAACCGGGCACTTAGGTAACACTTTCTCTCCCCCTTTATGAAGGGGAGAGGGGAGAGGGGAGAGGGGTCAGGGGGATAGGTTCCAAACGAACATCTGACAAAGGCGAAGCCTAGGTGAAGTCCAAAATTCCAAGCATGAAACTCCAAACAAGTCCCAAAAAACCAAAAGGCTTCTAAGTTTAGGATTTATTCAGAGGGGGTAAGGTTGATAAGCAATTTACAAAAGGAACCTGTTAATAGCGGCAGCGACACCGCTATGGTCAACATCAAGGGTAATGTAGTCGGCTACTGCCTTGACCTCATCAGCGGCATTGTCCATCGCCACCGCCAGACCGGCGGTGGCAAGGAGTGAGACATCATTCCTCTCATCACCGATAGCCATAACCTCAGCCAAGGGTATCGCCAGATATGAGGCTAACGCTTCCAGAGCTTTCCCCTTAGACACCTCGGGAGCCACTATATTAACAAAATCAACATCGGGATAGGCTGGCGTTGCTGTCCAGGAGAAGTGAAGCTCTTTCAGGTTATCTTTGAAGCGGTGGCAGAGACTCTCTGCCTTAGCCTTTTCCTCAGCAGTGTGAACGGCTACCGTCCCCTTGATAATCCGCTCCCGCTCCCAGATGTTGGTAAAATCTACCAGAGTAGGATAGATGCCAAAATACTCACGGCGAATATCACTAGCCCAGTTCTCCCGCTCGACGAAATACTGGCTCGTAGAATACAGCTCAAGGTTGATGTCATTCAAGCGAGCAAACTCAACCGCTTCCTTGACCACTGCCTTGCTGATTGGTTGAGCATAGACTTCCTTATTCTGACTGGGGTTGAACACCAAAGCACCGTCAAATAATATATGATACCCATCTAGCGACAACTGATTGATAATTTTCATAGCCGATAACAGGGTCCGCCCGGTAGATAAAGAAACCTTAACTCCCAGGTCAATAGCCTTAGCCAGGGCTTCTTTATCCTCCACCGAGATACTCCCATCCCTGCCCATCAGGGTACCATCTATATCTGTTACCAAAAGCTTATACTTCATTATTATTTACTAACCCTATCCCCTGTATCCCCTTCCCCTTGACAAGGGGAAGGGAAAGATTCGTGTTAGAGGGGCGTTAGCCCCTATAACACTCCCCAGCAGGTCAAACTCTATTAAGAAAACCTGTATTTCGGGGGCTAAGCCCTTCAGGCTTCCTCATACTTCCCCGTTATAATGGAATAGTAATTTTGCAAGAGTCTATATTCCCAAACACCACAGTACCGGAAAAGAAGCCTTGCCGCTTAAACTTCTCCCAGATTTGCACTTTGCAGGTAGTCGCCAAGAGTCATAGCATTTTTTACGGCAAAGGCTTCGGCGTCATTATTGAAATAAATATAGACTGCCTCAAGGTCGGCAGCCAGTTTAGCCAGTCTTTTCGCCCAGTCAGCCAGCTCTTCATCAGAGTAACAGCTAAAGTAAAGCCCGGTGCTACCATGAAACCTGACATAGGCAAAGTCAGCCGTCGCCACCACAGGGCAACTAGTCCCGGGCATATCAAAAATGCAAAAGCCCGCATTATACTTATGCAAAATCCGAAAAACCTTTTCCTCAAGCCAGGACTCGTGCCGAAACTCAAATACATGCCTCATTCCTCGGGGTAAAATGGACAGGAATGACTCCAGCACCTCGTCACTGCGATGCATATTGGGTGGAAGCTGGTACAAAAGTGGACCCAACTTTTCCCCTAAAATCTTAGCCCGAGCCATAAACCGCTCTTCCGCCTCCTCAGCATTCTTAAGTCGCTTAATGTGGGTGATAAAACGATTCACCTTCACGGCAAAGGTAAAATCGGCTGGTGAAGAATTGTACCAGTTAGCAAACGCAGACTCTGAAGGCAATTTGTAGAAACTATTGTTAAGCTCAACCGTAGCAAAATGGCTGGCATAAAATCGAAGCCACTCGTTTTTACTCAGCTTTTCCGGATAAAACCTATCGCGCCAGTGCTCGTAATGCCAGCCTGAGGTGCCAATAAAATAACGGAATGACATTAACCTAAAACGCCTACTAATACTAAGATTAGGTAGACCTTATTTCTTCTCGCATAAATTTAATATACGAGATAGCAAAGCACACTACCGTCAGGGCGATAATGCTTACCAGATGAGGCCAGACCAGCAACATACTCTGGCCCAGTGCAAGAGGACTGGGAGTCTGGATTACCTGCCCCAGTAGCCGCGCTGTGGGGATGAGGGTTATGGTAACGATTTGCCAGAAGAGGGTTATCGGGGATATCAGCATAACGGTGAGCCCCAACCGCCCCGTCTGAGTGAAGAAAGGGAATACAAACATAGCGATGAACAACATCCACAGGGCTATTGAGGCTAGTGCTGAAGTAGCTACCCGGTAAAACAATATGGAGAATAATATAGACAAGCTCAGCCAAAAGGTTCCATAAATAATACTCATAATCAAGAAGGAAAATAACCGGATAGCCTCCTCGGAACTGGGCGGAACGCCAATCATCCTGAGCCCTAGCCCAGCCACCAGCAGGATTATACTTGTCAGCATAATGGCTATAGTAACGGCACCAGCTAAGAACTTGCCATTGATAACCGCATCTCTAAAGATAGGTTGAGACAGGAGCCGACTCAGCGTGCCCCTGTTTCTCTCACTATTGATAGCGTCAAAACCGAGGGTAATACCTACTATCGGCATAAAAAAGGCAATGAAAAAGATAAACAGCGGTAGTGCCTGTCCAGATGTAGTATAAAGCTGCAGGAAAACAAAGCGGCTCTCGGTTACTGATTGCCTTATATATTGAGCATCAAAGTATATCGCAAATACACCCACGGCAAGTACTATGGCAAATAGAATTATAAACCGCCAGCTAGTGAAATGGTCAGCCAATTCCTTCCGAAAGACAGTTAACAATGCCGCCATATTAACCCTCAGTAAAATATTTCATATAAATGTCCTCCAGAGCATAGCTCTGGATTTTCATCTGCACCAGCAGTCCATTAGCTTCCACGATTGTCCTGGCTATCTGCGGTCTCAGGTCTTCGGTGCAGCTAACCACCAGTAAATCTCCCTGCCTCTCCACAGATACCACTCCGTCAATTTTCCTGACACAATCGACAAGCTCCGAAGTAGTCTCAGCTAGCTGGAGCTCAATCATGAACCGTCCGCCAGCCAGCGCCTCTCTCCCCAACTGGTCTAATGAGCCTTCAACCACCATCTGTCCCCTGGATATGATACCGACACGACTACAGATACGCTGAACATAAGGTAATTGATGTGACGACAGAACAACGGTCATCTTCTGCTCTCGGGCTATCCGAGATATCAGGTCCAGCATGTCCTTCACACCCTCGGGGTCTATGCCGGTTGTAGGTTCATCCAGAAAAGCAACCCTGGGTGTCTTGATAAGTATATCGGCGATTGCCAGGCGTTGTTCCATTCCTCGCGAAAAAGTTTTCACCTCACGGTCGGCTACCTGCGACAGACCCACTACTCCCAGTGCCTCTTTTATTCTTTTGGCAGCAAGTTCTGCCGGGAGACCATTTAACCCGGCGGTATAGGCTAAGTTATCACGGGCAGTCAAGTCCTCATAAAACCCCACCTTCTCCGGAACATAACCTGAGATGCTCTTAACTTTAAGCGGTTCACGGGTAGAATTATACCCGCATATGTGCGCCACCCCTGAAGTAGGCTCGGTGAGACCGAGCAACATCAGTATGGTGGTAGTTTTTCCGGCGCCATTGGGACCGAGGAAGCCAAAAACCTCCCCTTCTTCTATGCGCAGGTTTAACCTATCAACCGCCGTTATGCCGTTATAGGTCTTGGTCAGGTCTATTGTCTCAACTGCAGATTGCGTCGCCAACTCCATTATCTCCTACCCAGTCGCCAGAAGACTACCCCCACCCCGGCGATGACCAGCACCACAATTAAAATGCCAACCCATCCCCAGATGGTAGGTGTTAATACGGTTATCCTGAGGTCCAGTTTATCGGACACTTCCTCACTATTAGCCTGTAAGGTAACCGACCAGTCACCAGCTATGGTTTCCTTTGGCGGTTTTATTACCACATCCAGCTCCTGCGTAGCCCCTGGTGCCAGCGAGTCTACTTTCTCGGGTTCATAGGTTATATCCCAGCCTTCTGGCTTGATTGAAATAAGGCTAAGATTCTCAACAGGGTCCGAACCGGAATTCACCAGTAGGACCGTAAGGTTATTATCTTTACCAGCAGTAGCCTCGGTATTAAGCTGCGAGGTTGGGGTACGCATGGCAAACTCATACCTGGCAGTCACTTTTGCGGTAAGTTCTATAGTTTCTCTTATATCTCCTGAACTTGCTTCAAATATTACCGGGTAGTCACCTGGTTCGGGCATGTTCCCTGGCAGCGGCTCAACTTTAATTTTTACTTTATTGCCGTAGAACTTTCCCGGCTCCATTGCCATAGCCGCTATTTTGACTTCAGGATATCTTCCGGAGCCTGAGAAAATCGTTGCCTTCCATCCCGATGGTGGCGTTACCGCCAGGTCAAAAATCTGGCGTTCATCACCCCTCCACATCACCTCAACCTCAAGCTCAAAGGCATCTCCGGATTTCCCGGATATAACCGGATAATCAGACCTTAGCTCAACCACATCCCCAGAAGATTCCTCCTCACTCGGTGGCAGCGCTAAAGCGTGGTCACTGTTTCCGGTAACAGCTAGCACCTGACCTCCGACTAGACCACCAAGCATAACACAGAGCAAAACAGAACAAAGAAGACAACGAACTGCTCTAAGCTTATTCATAAACTATCCTCCCTCTGCTGGCAAGTTTTCATCAAGTTCATCATCTCTTGCCTAGTCGCCAGAAAACCACCCCCACCCCAGCGATGACTACTACTATAATTAAGATTATCATCCATCCCCAGATATCGGGGGTTAACACGGTTACTCTGAGTTCTAATTCATCAAACACCTGCTCGCTCTGGGCTCGCAAGGTAACCGGCCAGTCGCCAGCCGCCGTTTCCTCAGGAGGCATTATTACCACATCTACCTCCTGCGTAATTCCCGGTGCCAGTGAGTCTATCTTCTCCGGGTGATAGGTTACTGTCCAGCCTTCCGGTTGGGTTGAGGTCAGGGTAAGATTGTCTATGGAAGTTGCGCCAGAGTTTATCATCAGGACTGCCAGGTGATTATCCTCGCCAACGGTCACCTGGGTGGTAAGTGTCAAGGTCTGGGTAACCATAATAAAATTGTAGCGAGGAGTTACCCGCGCGGTAAGCTCTATGGTCTCATTTTCTTCTTCCGAACTAACCCCAAATGTTACCGTATAGTCACCTGGGTCAGGTAAGTTCCCCGGGACTGATTCCACTACAATCTTTACAGTATTCCCTGCGAGCGCTCCAGGCTCCAGCTCCAAAGCTGCTATCGGTTTTTCAGAATACCCTCCGAATTGGGTTAAAATTGCTGTTCGCAATCCTGGTGGTGCTGTCGCCTCCAGGTCAAATCTTCGGCGCTCCTCGCCTCGCCATATTACATCAACCTCAAACTCCAGATTCTCCCCGATTTTGCCGCAAATGACAGGATAATCACACTTAAGCTCAAGCACCTTCTCATCCGGAGGTTCCTCCTGGCCTGGCGGCAGTGGAAAAGAGTTATTACCGCTTTCCTGAACTGCTAGTACCTGACCCCCCACCAGACCACCAAGCATAGCAAAGAGCAAGGCAATACCAAGAAAATAACGAAACGCTCTAAACTTACTCACAGGCTATCCTCCCTCTGTTGACAGGTTATTGATTCGCCGATAAATGGTTTCTAAAACGCAAGTCACTGCAAACTAGTTTATAAGTATATAACAACTGCTATGGTAAAATCAACCCCCAGCCTTGGATATCTGAATTTGGGGGGGGAAATTAAGGATTTTTTTGTTGACCTCACCCCCTTAATCCCCCTCTCCTTATTCAAATCCCTCTCGCTCTCCCTTTAAGAAAGGGAGAAGTTCTCCCCCTTTGGCAAAGGGGGACTCAGGGGGATTTCCCCCAAGGGCTTCGCCTCTCTTGGACTTTCCATTTTTTGAGATGTTTAAGAGGGGCGCCAGCCCCTCTTAATAAAAATCTTCCCCATCTATTATCTAAGGGTTACTACTGCGCGAACATGGGGATGTTTGTCCGGTCATACGTATGTAGTAGGGCCACATTATCAGGGTTAGGTTAAAGGTTCGAATCGAGTACCGCCCAATAATTTAGGCTGTAGGTATCAAGTCTGGTAGGAGTCTATGCGTTTGTAGATTGTTGCTATAGATAATTACTTCTTCGCCTTTTTTCATGGTACCGGCACTGTGGTTTAATTGAATGCGTTCGTAATAAAACGATGCATATAAATCAAGTACGCTGTCATTATAATCATAAGTGACAATCCAATAATGGTCGCATTGGGAGACTTTGTCACGCAGTCTCTTGTGGTCTTCCATTGAAAAATGGTTCAGATAGAGTTCTTGTCCTTTCTTGACATAGGGAGGGTCAAAATTAAGAAAGAGTTTGCTAGACTCATACTTTGGTAAGACTTTATCAACGAAATCGATAACATCCAAGTTATGTATTGATATTTTCTCCCTTTGTGCGGCTATGGTAGCTATCTTTTCTTTCAGCACGTTCTTTTTGAAACGTGCATCTAACTTATATTTACCTGCTTGCTCTCTACCTCCAATTGGACCTGCATTAAGTATTCCTGAAACGTTGGTTCGATTGAGGAAAAGCGTAGCAAAACCAATATCTAGAGTTGAATAACTACCCACGTCTCTGAGAATTCGTATTTGCTTGTCTCTTTCTTCAATTGTAATAATGCATTCAGTAAGACGAGAACAGAGTTCTTCAGTCTTATTAAGTACACAGTACCAAAATGCATATACAGTTGGGTCAATATCGTTGATAACAATACTAGATACTTCGTTACACAGAAGGAGCTTGATGGCAAGCCCACTACCTCCACAAAACGGTTCAACATAAATGACATCTCGCAGCTCATTCTGTTTCAGAATGCCGACCACTTTATCGTATAGTCTAGTTTTACCCCCAGGATACCTCAGAGGAGAGGAGGTTGTTGGCACTTCGCCACCTCATCTCTTTCTTGCTCAGGGCGAATGATGGGAATACAACATCTTTGAGCAGTCCAGTTGTAGGCTTTAACAAAATCGCTAATAAAATCTTCTACAGCCTGCTTATTATCTTCGCGCCAATAATCAAAAACATCGCTTACAAGGAGCTTATTATCATTGAACCACTGTTTGAATTTTTCTCTTTCTATTTCAGTACCATTGTATTTATCGGAAAATGGGCCAGATTCCCCAATATTTCTTATAGAATAACCCGTTTGACGACCCCAACTATGTAATAATGGATGTTCGGGTGGTAACTGGTCAAGGTATTCCCAGATTACTTGCTCTGGGCTTTTGCTACCTGGTAATTTCAAAATACATTTTACCTGATAGGGCGCTAATTTAGCGGTTTGATTATCAATTTCTTCTTCTTCTACATCCCCATCCAATATATAGATATATTGCGAAAAGTTAGTATAATCATCTGTAAGCAGTTTAAATAACTGGTTTTTTCCGAGACTAACTTCAAGCAACTTGAAACGATAAGAATACTTCTCAAGTAGTTTATTGATAAAATATCTTGCTTCATCATCCTCAGAAAAAATGGAAATTTTCCTCATATAAGGAACACGATAAGTGGCCATAAGTTCCTTGTATATTAAATCATATGAGGGATTCTGGACGACTTCCACTGGCCCGTTTGCATTAGTTAAAGAAACCAATTCATAATCATTTGTGGCATTTGCATTGTTGTGATCAGTCTTAGTGCATATGTATTCAAGCAGGCCTAGACTATGCGATGTAAAGACAATTTGCATACCTATTTCTTCGGCTTGATGATAAAGGAAAGCTACCAGCTTGTTTTGGGCCAAGGGGTGTAGAGTTGCATCAAGTTCATCGACTACAAGAAGCCCACCATGCCAATTATCACCAAGTTGGTTTTTTAACCTCTTGAAAGATAATATCGACATAAGTATCTGTCCCAGATTATCCTGTCCGGCTGAATTAGCAAGGTAATCATAAGTATCAGTATTGAATCCGACACCTTTTTTCTTATGGGTCTCGGAGATTGATGCTATCGTAAAATCTTTAGAGTCATCTTTTATATTTAGGATTGATTTCATATTATTTATAACAAAATCGTTGTCTTCAGCTTGAAGCTTCCCTGAAGGAGTAGTCCTATCAACTTTCAAGGATTCTCCTAAAGGGTATAATCGACCAAGCCCCAAGTATAAAGTTGGCCAATTTATCTTGCCTGAAGACGTCCATTCAGCAGTTCTCTTAGGAATAATGCGATATCTTTTCCCATTAGAATACTTCTGCCAAAAGGCTCTATATAATAGCCCTGAAGGATATTGACAATTACCGGAATTAGCGTAATCGGTGAATGTAATTTTACCGAGATTAGCAATCTTCTTATCATAATTTTCTGAGAATTTTAGTATTTCGCCTAACTCAGCTTTAAAGGCTCTTTGAAGTAATGGTTTGAATCTTTTTGATTTTAATTCACCACAGTGACCCAATAATCCAAGTAAGGTAGATTTTCCTGTCGCATTAAAACCAGAGATGGCTGTCATATATTTGCCAAGCTTAAATTTATTTTCTTGGAAAAGGCGAAATCTTTCTATATACAACTCACTTATGAACATATTGGTACTCTCCATATGGTATCTGTTGTTCCTGTTCCATTTCTACTCCGGTTTCCTTGTTATCTGATGGCAAATATTTTTACTGCCTTTATCTTTATTTGCTTCCCCCAAAATACTGTAGTGCCAGCTTAATCTTTTACTTATGGAAAGTAAATCCCTTACTCCTCTTTGTAGTTTGCTTTCCACTCCTCAAAGGTTTGGCGGTGTTCGGATTCGGGTGTCCAGGAGAGTTCGTCTTCCGATGGCATACTTCTTTACCCCTCGCAATATTTAATTTTTAACCTTCAGTCAAAGGCAATTTTCAGCTTCACTTCGCTGGCTGTTACCTCTGCCACATCCTCGGGTGAAATGAAAAGGTCAGCTTCCATATGCTCGCTGCTGACCTGAAATTTGCTGATTTCACCTGTCCAGGAATCCCGTATCACTGTGTTGACCGTGCCCAGCGACTTCCCATTCTTGTCTATTACCTCGGCTCCGTATTCTATTTCCATTTTACCCCCCCCCAATTATGTTCTAAACCTATCTGCAGCGATATTAACCCAGTCTATCTCTCACTTCCCCCCAAAATATTGTAGTGCCAGTTTAATCTTTTCCTCGAGGGGCAGTTCGGAGGAGGGAAGGGTGGCTACTGCCCGCGATGCTTCACTAACGGAGTAACCCAGGGCGGTGAGGGCAGATAAGACCTCGGTGTTGGCCTCGGCCAGTTGCACCCCGGGAGTGGTTACCCAGCCGGCAGCCATTTTGTCCTTGAGCTCCAGAATAAGGCGGTTAGCCATCTTTTTGCCTATCCCCGGGATTTCAGTTAGCAGGTCAGCGCTGCTGGTAGCAATAGCCATGGTCAGCTTCTCCACGCTCATTGCCGAAAGCATAGCCAGCGCCAGCTTGGGACCTAATCCCGATACGCTGAGCAGGATTTGAAACAGCCCCAGCTCTTCAGTTGAGGCAAAGCCGTAGAGGGTGGCATTATCCTCTCTCAGGTGAAGGTGGGTGTACAGGCTTACCTCCTTGCCGATACCCCCCAACGTGCTCAGGGTGGAGGTGGGCATATATACCTGGAAGCCGATGCCACCGACATTGATAATTGCCCACTCACTGCCCAGCGATTCTAATTTCCCTTTAAGACTGGCTATCATTTGTTTACTCCATCATTGGTATTTGCCAAAAGATTCTTCAGGTGAATTTGGCGCAGGTGGCAGATAGCTACCGCCAGGGCATCGGCGGCATCGGATGGCTGGGGCGCCTGGGCTAAGCCGAGCTGGAGTTTAACCATCTCCTGAATCTGCTCCTTGGAGCTGGCTCCGTAGTTGGCCACCATCTGCTTTACCTGGGTGGGGGTATATTCGGAGGTAGGAATTCCGCGATTAGTGGCAGCGAGAAGGGCTATTGCCTGAGCCCTACCTATTGCCAGAGCCGATTTCACGTTATTCGCCATAAAAGGCTGCTCCACGGCTACCTCATCCGGCTGGTAGCGTGCGATGATATCCACAAGCTTGCCGTATAAATAACTCAAGCGCTCCCCTATCGGGGAGCGCCCGGAACAATTAAGGGCACCACAATCAATCAGGGTTACTTCATCCTGTCTGCTCTCTATAACCCCGTAGCCCATGGTTATCGTGCCCGGGTCAATGCCTAAAACCCTCATTACCTAACCAAATAGCCGATTTTAGAGAAGCCTTAGTCTCCAGACCGATACCTCTCTAAAATAGAATCGGAAAAGTCAGCATTGCTGGACACATACTGGACTTCATCCAGTTCCTCAAGTTTGTCCAGCAGCTTCAGCGTCTGCAGTGCTGCCTTCTCTTCAAGCTCAACCGTAGTCTTGGGCACCATAGATAGCTCGGCAGAGGCTATACGTAGATTTTTCTGCTCCAGGGCTGTCCTGACTGTCTCCAGCTCTTCGGGCCTGGTATAAATCTCCACATAGTTATTCTCTACCTTGATATCCTCAGCCCCCGCATCTATAGCATCCAGGGCTAATTCGTCGGCATCCAGACCATTAGTCTCTATGGTAATCACCCCTTTGGAGTCAAAAAGCCAGGCAACGCAGCCACTCTCTCCCAGGTTGCCGCCATGACGGGAAAATATATTACGGACATCCTGCAGGGTTCGATTTCGGTTATCGCTTAGAGCCTTGACCAGGATAGCCACCCCGCTGGCTCCATAGCCTTCCAGAACCAGCTCCACCAGGCTAACCCCTTCTAATTCACCAGTGCCTCGCTTGATAGCCCTTTCTATATTCTCCAGGGGCATGTTATTATCGCGGGCTCTCTGTGTAGCTATGCGCAGTCGAAAATTTGCTTCGGGGTTACTGCCCCCCTCACGTGCAGCCACTATAATCTCACGGGTTAGCTTGGTGAACAGCTGACCGCGTCTGGCATCAGTTACCCCTTTCTGATGCTTAATTGAAGACCACTTAGAATGCCCTGACATCTATAAACCCTCATCAACTAGAACCTTTTCTCAATTTTAACATCTCACTCATCTATGGTCAAAAGGTTTATTTAAAATTGTTTAGAACCCTATCCCCTGTATCCCCTTCCCCTTAATAAGGGGAAGGGGAAGAATTTTATGAAGAGGGGCTGGCGCCCCTCTTAAACACCCCAAAAAATGAAAGGTCCAGGAGAAACGAAGCCTCTGGGGGAAATCCCCCTGAGTCCCCCTTTGCAAAAGGGGGAGAACTTCTCCCTTTCTTAAAGGGAGAGCGAGAGGGATTTGAATAAGGAGAGGGGGAATAAGGGGGTGAGGTCAATAAATAACCTCTAATTGAAGCCTTTTATGTTAAGAGATATACTATTCTTGGGAGTTTAGTTATGCCACCCTTTGAAATAGTTTCCGATTTTAAGATGACCGGTGACCAGCCCCAGGCGGTGGACAGGCTGGTGGCGGGACTGGACAGGAATTTCAAGCACCAGACCCTGCTGGGGGTTACCGGTAGCGGTAAGACATTCACCATGGCTAATGCCATTGCCCGGGTAAACCGACCAACACTGGTTCTCTGCCACAACAAGACATTAGCCGCTCAGCTCTGCACCGAGTTCAAGGAGTTCTTCCCCAATAACGCCGTGGAATACTTCGTCAGCTACTATGACTACTACCAGCCCGAAGCCTACGTTCCCCGCACCGATACCTATATTGAGAAAGAGGTAGATATCAACGAGGAGATTGATAAGCTGCGCCATGCCGCTACCCGTGCCCTGTTTGAGCGCCGTGATGTGCTCATCGTCGCCTCGGTGTCCTGTATCTACAGCCTCGGTGAACCCGAGGAGTACCGCAGCTTTGTCCTGAGTTTGAAGCGGGGTAACAGCTACCGTCGGGACAAAGTCGTCCGCCAGTTAGTCGATATGCAATATGAGCGCAATGATATCGACTTCACCCGTGGCAAATTCCGCATTCGCGGCGATACCCTGGAGATTCAGCCCGCCTACGAGGAGTTAGCCCTGCGGATAGAGTTCTTCGGCGATAATATTGAGCGCATTGTGGAGATAGACCCGCTAACCGGCGAGCTGCTGACCGAGCTGGAATCAATAGATATCTACCCTGCCAAGCACTTTGTTACCTCCCATGACAAGCTGATGCAGGCTATTGAAAACATACAGCAGGAGTTAGCTGAAAGACTAAGCGAACTGAAACAGCAGGGCAAGCTGCTGGAGGCAGCCCGACTTGAGGCGAGAACCAACTACGACCTTGAGATGCTCCGGGAAGCGGGATACTGTCACGCCGTGGAAAACTACTCCCGCCACCTGTCGGGACGGGCGCCGGGGAGTCCACCGTGGACACTGATAAACTACTTCCCCGACGATTTCCTGCTGTTCATTGACGAATCGCACATGACCCTGCCCCAGATTCGGGGTATGTATCACGGCGACCGTTCCCGCAAGGAAACCCTGGTAGAGTATGGCTTTCGTCTGCCCTCAGCCCTGGACAACCGCCCGCTAAACTTTGATGAATTTATGGAACGGGTCAATCAGGTTGTTTACACCTCGGCAACACCAGCCGACTACGAGTACCAGCACAGTCAGCAGGTAGCGGAGCAGCTAGTCCGTCCCACCGGTCTTCTTGAGCCCACAGTTGAGATTAAGCCCACCAAGGGACAGATTGACGACCTCCTTGGCCAGATAAAGAGCCGGGTGGATAAAGGGGAGCGCTGTCTGGTAACCACCCTGACCAAACGGATGGCAGAAGAACTGGCTGACTATCTGATAGAGATGGGGATAAAGACCCATTATCTCCATTCCGAAATTGATACCCTGGAGAGGGTGGAGATACTGCGCGACCTCCGCCTCGGGGTTTACGATGTGGTGGTGGGGATAAACCTGCTCCGGGAAGGACTTGACCTGCCTGAAGTGAGCCTGGTGGCTATCCTGGACGCCGATAAGGAAGGCTTTTTGAGGTCGGAGGGGGCCTTAATCCAGACTATGGGACGAGCTTCACGCCACATAGACGGGCACGTTATCATGTACGCCGATACTGTTACCAACTCTATGACCAGAGCTATAGAAGAAACGCAGCGCCGCCGCCGGATTCAAGAGGTCTATAACAAAGAACATAATATCACTCCTCAGGGAATAAAGAAGGCAATTAAAGATATTACGGAACGGGTGAAGGTGGTAGCTGAGACACGCACTCCCTATGTTACCACACCCATCGCTAAGGAGGATATCGCCCGCCTCATCAAGGAGCTTGAGGCACAGATGAAAACCGCTGCCCGAAACCTGGAGTTTGAAAGGGCAGCGCTGTTGCGCGACCGCATCATTGAACTGCGCAAGAATTTGGCTGAGGATTTGGTAACCTCACCCCCTTTGTCCCCCTCTCCTTTGGATTTGAGCAAGGAGAGGGGGAAGAGAATGTAGAGAGGGGCTTCGCCCCTCTCTTATCTGCACTCTCCCTAAAAGGGGATGAAAGGGTAGAAAACTAAAAAGACGAGGTATTTCTAACACATAAAAAATAAGGGTAAGTTGAAGAGAGGCTTCGCCTCTCTTATAAAACTACTTCCCCTTCCCCTTGGTAAGGGGAAGGGGATAAAGGGGATAGGGTTATACCCATGAGCAATGAAAAGATAGAGACCAGGCAGGAACGCCGCGAAAAGAAACTCCAGAAAAAGCGGGAGCGGATACCCAAGCACGGACGAAGTCTGGCTAAAATTTATATGGATGCGATTTTAAAGAGGTTGAGGGGGAAGTGAGCTGCGTTGTACAAAAGGTAGAGATATGAATAAAGACAATGAAATAGGAGATTATTTATTTGACACACCAACCAAGGTGACTACTATATGCCAATATCTTCGTCCGTGTCAACCTATAAAGGGGCCTAGTTGATTATTGGAAGGTAACTTGTGTTTTACTTTGGGTTTCCTCATCAATGGTTGCCGGTGTTTCAATGGGATAGAGGGATCTTCAAATGGAAGCCGCATTTTATATTTACTACGTTCCAATAGTTCACAGGCGTTTTTGAAATTACATCCGCTGGGATGCACAACAGCCTCACCACTATCAGCGGCAAACTCTGCTGACCACCTATGACGTTGTGCTAGTATGCAACCAAGAAGACGTAGTGTTGGTTGTCCTGGTTTACCAACTCGGATTACTCTCCCTCCCCGATAGTACATCTCCGAATAGAAAGAATACTTAGTCTTTGCATCTCTATGCTTATCATGGTTGACTAGAATATAATCATGCTCCCTTGCCCACACCAGGTATCCCGTGTCATCATTAGGGATATCATGCCAAGTAGCGTGCGTTGCCTTGAATCCCACTTTCCGCAGTAAGATTACTAACTCAGGGTCGATATCTGAGTCAACTAAGAAGCGTTCTAAGCTATGTGGCAGTGACTGCGATTTGTCTATCGAGATATCGCTCATACTCAATTGCTTTCTCAATTTTCTCTGGTGGAATGCGTCGATAGAGCCTTTTCAGTTCATTAATATCATGTTTGACAAGTAATGCAACCACGGTTGCGGTCGGAATCCTTGTGTCTCTTATCACGGGTTCTCCCCCCATGATTTCTGGCTTAACTTGAACATATTTACGGAACTGTGGGGGGACGATAATGGATGCTTCTTCGTCAATTTCACGCAACTCTTCGAAAAGGTCACCAAAAAGCGTTTCCATTACCTTTTGCCCCAACTCAGTAGCATCCGTAATTTCCCACTCATCCGGTCTATCCACATAGATACGGTTTCCAACGACGTAGACCGTTTCATTGGCCCATCCCCTGTCAGGAGGCCCAAGTCGTTCGTACATATGACGTAATGCTTTTGCAGCAGAGTCAAAGTCTAGGTGCCTATCTCGCAATGCCTTAATAATGCGAACTAGTGTCAGGTCAGAATAAGAGTACCCTTCATCTGCGACCAAACCGCCCTCAACTAGTTCTAGAGATGGGCGTATTATCCTCCTTCTTCGCCATTCATAAAGGGTGGAAAGAGGAATACGAGCTAAACGAGAGACTTGTGCTGTTGAATAAAAACCTTGCCATTCACTAGACATAAGGAATCCTCCTTGCATTACTCGAACCCACCCTAACCAGACTACTCTTCCCCCTTACCACCCTCTTCCTCAAGCTGCTCCATGATGCGAGCTGCCCGGGGGTAACCAATACGCAATTTACGCTGTAGATAAGAGGTGGAAAGGTGCGTGTGTTCTTGAGCCAGTTGTCTGGCTGTTTCCAGAAGAGAGTCTTCAGGGAACCCCCCTCTTCGGGAAGTGGACGGGGTTAGGGCAAGCTCTTCAATCTTTAATGGAGCCGCCTCTTCCTTCCGCTGGCTCCCCCAGAAATAGACCAGCCTCTCCATCTCGGCATCAGAAACATAGCACCCCTGGAGACGCTTGGGTTTGGCTGCCTCCGTGGGCATATAGAGCATGTCTCCCCTGCCCAGCAGCTTTTCGGCGCCAACGGCGTCAAGAATAGTCCGCGAATCTACCTGAGAGGTAACGGCAAAGCTGATGCGAGTCGGGAAGTTAGCCTTGATTAGACCGGTAATGACATCTACCGACGGGCGCTGAGTAGCTACGACGAGGTGAATACCAACCGCCCTGGCAAGCTGGGCTAACCGGCATAGAATCTGCTCCACCTCATCAAAGCCAGTCATCATTAAGTCAGCTAACTCATCAATAAGCAGCACCACATAAGGGAGTTTCTCTTCTCCCTGCCTGTTTTTATTGTAACCCTCAATATTGCGGGCACCGGCAGTCGCCAGCTTTTGATATCGCCGGTCCATCTCCTGATTAAGCCAGCGCAACACCGATAACGCTTTATGGGAGTCAACAATAACCGGTGCTGCCAGGTGAGGTATACTATTATATGGGGTTAGCTCTACCCTCTTGGGGTCAATCATAATTAATTTGACATCGTAAGGCGTATTGTGCAGTAACACGCAGCAAATAATAGCATTCAAGCAAACCGTCTTACCGCTTCCGGTAGCCCCGGCGATAAGCAGGTGAGGCATTCTGGCTAGGTCACCAGATATTGCTTCTCCCCCCGCCCCCTTGCCCAACGCCAGAGACAGCTTCGACCTGGACTTAAGCTTCTGAAAAATACTGGTTTCTATCACCCCACGCAGGCTAACCAGACCCATGGTGGTATTGGGCACCTCAATTCCAACCACCGGTTTACCCGGCACCGGAGCTTCAATCCTGATGCTGGGTGCCGCCAGAGCCAGAGCCAGGTCATTAGCCAGCGAGGTAATTCTCTCCACCTTGACCCTCGTCCGGGATACCTCTTCCAGCCTTATCCTGACATTACCGTCTCTATCCTTTTCCTTTATCTCCCTCATCCTCCTGTCCCAGCCTGGTTCTACCCCAAACTGGGTAACGGTTGGTCCAGCGTTTATCTGCACCACCTTAGCCTCAACACCATAACTGGCTAAAGCCTCCTCAATGAGCCCGGCTCTTTCCATATTGTCAGCCTGACTGAACTCAACTTCGGGAATCACATCCAGAATTTCGATAGGTGGCAACCGCCAGCCATCAACAGTAACCAGTGCCGAAGATTCACCGTATTTCTTCCATACCTCCTGAGCCACCTGCTTCAGTTCCTGCGGAGACGGGGTAAGGGCAAGTTCAGGGGCAGCTACTTTCCTTTCCGGTTCCATTCTGGGCAGTTCTGATGGTTTAGGGGTTACTGCAACCGGGAGTGGGACTGGCTTCTGCTGAGGAATCGGTCTCGGGGGAATTGGTCTGGGGGGAGCAGGGTGCCTTTTGAATACCCTGCCTAACAGCGACGCAAAACCGGCTGCCAAACGGAAACAAGCCCGGGGAGCTACCAAAATGGTGCCTATAACAACCAGCCCCAGTATGCGAAGAATCCCGTTGAAATTGATATAGCCAATGATACCCAGCCCGATGCGACCTCCCATCAGGGAAAAGGCTAGTATTCCCCAGACAGCCAGAAGGTAAGCAATACCACCCAGCCACTGGTTCCAGTGACGGAAAAGCGATAACAGCTTCCCTCCCCATATCACCCCAACCAGAGTGACCACAGCTATAGCAATGAGGACCAGTCCCCAGCCAAATAGCCCCCACACCGCCTTCTCAACACTAGCCGCCCACGAAGTCAACGTTGCCCACTGCCAGACCATCACTCCCCCTAAGGCAAACAGCAGGGCAAATGGTAGTAACACAAAGCGGAAGAAAACACCCCACGCTGACCTTCTCCTGGGCTTTCTCCTGGTGCCACCCCTAATATTAACCTTCTTTTTAGCCATATAGCTTCTCAAGCAAAAACTATACCTTCACCATAAACGGAAGAATCATAGGTCGTCTTTTAGTTTGTTCATAGTAATATTTACTCAATGTATCTCTAACCTTAGAGTAAATAAAGCCCCACTCCGCAGGACGAGCACCGCCATGGTCCAGAACTCGGGCGACAAGGTCACAGCTGCCATCCAGCATATCTCTGGACTCTCGTGTGTCAACAAAACCCCGTGACACAATATCGGGGCGTCCCACCAGTTTACCGGTCTGCTTGTTAATGGCAATAATTACCACCACTATTCCATCCCGTGCCAGCATCTTCCTGTCACGGAGGATAACACTACCAACATCACCCACGCTCAAACCATCCACATAGACATTGCCTGAAGTGACTTTACCCGCCACCCTAGCACTCTGTGGGCTAAGCTCAAGAATATCACCATCCTCAAGCAAGAAGGTATTTTCCTTAGGAATACCTATAGATTGGGCAAGCGAAGTGTGAAGGCTCAAGTGGCGATATTCACCATGGATAGGCATAAAGAACTTTGGCTTTACCAGATTCAACAGCAGCTTTAGCTCTTCCTGGCTGCCATGCCCGTGGACATGAACTTGCGCCACCTTCCCATAAAGCACCTGAGCCCCTTGCTTAAACAGGTTATCTACCGTTCTATTAACTACAGCTTCGTTGCCGGGAATAGGAGTAGCTGAAATAACTATGGTATCCCCGTGAAGGATATGAACCTGGCGGTGGTCACGGTTAGCCATACGAACCAGGGCTGAAGTCGGTTCTCCCTGACTGCCAGTAGTGGCAAAAACAATCTTGTTACGAGGCATACCTTTTAGTTCGTCAAGCCGAGCCAGAATGCCAGCAGGAGCTTTAAGGTAACCCAGCTCCAATGCCATTTTCGCGGTATTGCTCATACTGCGTCCAACAATAAACACACGCCGCTGGTACTTAGCCGCGGCATCAATAACCTGCTGAATGCGGGAAATCAGCGAGGAGAAGGTAGTTATAATCACTCTCCCCGATGCCTCAGCCATAATACGGTCCAAGGTTTCACCGACCACTCTTTCTGACGGAGTATAACCGGGAAGTTCAGCATAGGTAGAGTCAGAGAGAAGGAGCAGAACCCCCTGCGCCCCCAGCTGAGCCAGCCGAGATAAATCGGTCGGCTTACCGTCAACCGGCGTATAGTCAAGCTTAAAATCTCCACTATGAACAATGGTGCCAACCGGGGTTTGAATGATAAGGCCTACCGCATCGGGTATGCTATGACAAACCGGAAAGAACTCTATCTTAAACTTTCCCAGCACAATTGTGCTACCGGGAGATACCATCTTGAGCTTAGCTCCTGAGAGTGCTCTTCGTTCTTTTAGCTTGACCTCGATGAGACCCTGAGTAAGTTTCGTCGAATAGACAGGCACATTAACCTGAGGCAGCAAATAGGGGAGGGCACCGATGTGGTCTTCATGGCCATGGGTGATAATTATCCCCCTTATTTTTTCCCGTTTCTCCAGGAGATAACTGAAGTCAGGGATTACCAGGTCAATACCCAGCATCTCTTCCTCAGGAAACATAAGCCCGGCATCAATGATAATGATGTCATCTTCATACTCCATCACCATCATATTCTTGCCGATTTCGGATAGACCACCCAGGGGAATTACTTTTAATCTTGGCTTAGCCATAGCCCTAAACCTCAAACATAGTTAATTGCTGCGGTTGTTGCTTTGCTTCGCTGATATCCTCAGTCTGAACTAGCAGGGATGGGATTTTAAGCATATCAGCCTCTATTGCCTGACGCAGGCTCTGCTGATGAAGGGCGGCGGCGGGGTGATACATAGCGTAATAGATAACATTATCTCGCTTCTGGGCAGTGCCGTGAATTTTGCCTACACTCTTGCCGGGGAAAAACATCGCCATAGAATACCGCCCCAGAGTTACAATCATCCGTGGCTGAATTAACTCAATCTGGCGCTCCAACCACCTGCGACAGTTACTTATTTCCGAGGGTAAGGGGTCACGATTTGCCGGCGGTCGGCATTTAATCACATTGGCGATATAGACCTGCTCACGCTTTAAATTGATGGAAGCCAATAATTGGTCAAGGTATAGTCCCGCGGGACCGACAAAGGGACGTCCCTGCTGGTCCTCATGCCAGCCCGGTCCCTCACCAATGAACATTATATCGGCGTCCTCCGCCCCCTCACCGGGGACTACTTTAGTTCGGTATTTAGCTATTTCACACTGCTGGCAGAGTGCAATTTCTTGATAAAGTTCGCTCAGCACTGACATTTCACCTGCTAACTCAGAAAAAACTCACACAACCACTAGTTATGATAGCACCCCATACTACATCAGGTCAATTAGAGGAAATCATTTATCGACCCCATCCCCCTTCCCCCTTCCCTTAATAAGGGAAGGGGGATGCAGCTTAGGGAGGGGTTTCACCCCTCTCTAAAGTCCATTTCCCCTCCTTTTGGGGAAGGAGTCTATTTAAGCAGGAGTGTCTAAGAGGGGCAAAGCCTATAGTGAAAGCCTAAATTCCAAGCACGAAACTCTAAACAAATCCAAAGCACCAATTACCAAAACCAAGAAACCCAAACCTCAGGTTTAGGATTCAGGACTTAGAATCTATCCTGAGAAAGTGGAGTGTTTAAGAGGGGCTTCGCCCCTCTTCCAAAATTATTTCCCCCTCCCTGGTAAGGGAGGGGGACAAAGGGGGTAGGTTGCTAACAAGTATCTAAGAGGGGTGAAGGTTTGGTAACCAATCCTTATAGTTATTGACACTATATAGGGGCGGTTGTAGACTTCAGCGAAGGAGGCAAGCATGAATTATTTAAGCCAAACTGACCCGGAGACTAGCCGCATCATTTCTCTGGAGGCAAAACGGCAGAAAGAAACCATAGACCTTATCGCCTCGGAGAACTACGCCAGCAGGGCTGTGCTTGAGGCTGGGGGTACATTTTTCACCAACAAATATGCCGAGGGTTATCCCCGGCAACGCTGTTATACCGGGTGTGAAAATGCCGATGCAGTGGAAGACTTAGCCATTGAGCGGGCTAAACATTTATTCCATGCGGAACATGCCAATGTCCAACCATACAGCGGGTCTCAGGCTAATATGGCTGCCTTCTATGCTTTAATCAATTATGGTGATACGGTGATGGCTATGAATTGGGCTCATGGTGGTCATATAACCCACGGTACCAGCGATAACTTCTCCGGTAAGCTATACCGTTTCACATTCTACGGGGTTAATCGGGAAACAGAAAGGATTGATTATCAAGAAGTAGAAAGACAGGCGAAGGAACACAAGCCCAAGCTGATTGTGGCTGGTGCCAGTTTTTATCCCCGGATTATTGATTTTGAGCGCTTCCGCTATATCGCTAACGTGGTAGGAGCCAGGCTTATGGTTGATATGGCTCATATATCTGGTATGGTAGCCGCAGGACTGCATCCCTCCCCCATACCCTATGCAGATGTAATAACCTCATCAACTCACAAGACGCTGCGCGGAACACGAGGCGGATTCATCCTGTGTCGTAAAGAACTAGCCTCATCAATAGACGCCGCTGTCTTTCCCGGAATCCAGGGCGGGCCCCTGATGCATACCATCGCTGCTAAGGCGGTAGCCTTCTACGAAGCCATGCAACCCAGCTTTGTTGACTATCAGCGGGCGCTACTGGACAACGCCCTTGTTTTAGCCAACGAACTCCAGCAACTAGGGCTGTGTCTGGTGACGGGTGGAACAGATACCCATATGGTCATGGTAGACTTAACCAAGATAGGGGTCACCGGTAAAGATGCGGAGCAAGCTCTGGAAAAAGCAGGCATTATGGTCAACCGAATACCCATCCCCTTTGACCCCCACCCCCACTCAATAACCAGCGGTATCAGACTGGGCACTCCTGCTGTAACCACCCGCGGTTTTGGCACAGAGGAAATGAAGCAGATTGCGTCACTGATTATCAGAGTCATTACCAATATTGGCAACGACAATATTCAGCAAGAGGTAAGCCAGGATGTCAAGCAAATGTGTCAGCGCTTTCCAACACCAGGAATTGACGACTGATATTGTCTAATAACCCTATCCCCTGTATCCCCTTCCCCTTGATAAGGGGAAGATTTTTATTAAGAGGGACGGTAGCCCCTCTTAAACACCCTTTATACTGAGATTACTCCCTTGAAGCAGGGGAAAGATGATAAATAAATGAGGGGTTAACACCCCTATAACAATACCCAGCATGTCAAGCTCTGCTAAGGAAACTTACTTTTTGGAGACTATACCCCTTCAACACTCCCCTATCACTGCCCTAGCAAGGAGCATCGAGAAGAGGCGAAGCCTCTTTTATATAACCAATCCCCCTCCCTTACAAGGGAGGGGGATAAAGGGGGTAGGTTGCTACCCAATATCTAAAGGGGTAAAGACTGTAGTGGAACCCAAAATTCCAAAACACTAATTAGCAAAATCCAAAAGGCTCTTAAGTTTAGGATTTAGAAATTAGAAATTAGAATTCAGGATTTATTCTTGAAGGGGGGTGAGGTGGGTAAACAATAGTGTTATAATTAAAGTGAGTTAATAGCTTCACCGAGGAGGGTAATAGTCAATGGACGAAATAAAGGTTTTTACCGGTAACGCTCACCCTGCCCTAGCCCAGGCAGTCGCTGATTATCTTGATATACCCCTGGGCAGGTGTGAGGTCTTTGAGTTTAGCAACGAGAACATTTTTGTTCGTATTCTGGAAAATGTCCGTGAGCGAGACACCTTCGTTATCCAACCTCTCTGCTCACCGGTTAATAAGAGCCTGGTCGAACTATTAATTATGCTGGACGCCCTGAAGAGAGCCTCTGCCGAGCGCATTACTGCCGTAGTTCCTTACTATGGCTACGGTCGCACCGATAAAAAAGACCAGCCCCGGGTGCCAATAACCGCCAGACTTGTCGCTGATTTGCTCACGGTAGCTGGCGCCAATCGTTTGCTGACCGTGGACTTGCATGCACCACAGATTCAGGGTTTCTTTAACATACCGGTTGATGAACTGACTGCACTCTACATACTGAGCAATTATTTCAAAGAGAAGGCACTTGATAACCTGGTGGTAGTCGCCACCGATATCGGCATTTCCAAACGGGCAAGAGACCTGGCCGCCAAGCTCAATGCCCCCCTGGCTATTATGGAGAAGAGACGAGTTGGGAACGTTGACAAGGCAGAGACGCTGAATGTTATTGGTAATGTGGAGAATAAGATAGCGCTTACCGTAGACGATGAAATAGATACCGGTGGTTCTCTGCTGGGAGTTGTTTCTACCCTTAAGGAATGCGGAGCAAAAGAGATATATTCTTGCTGCACCCACCCCATTTTCTCCGGTCCAGCTGCTGAAAGGTTAGCCTCGTGCCCCGCAGAAGAGATAGTAGTTACCAACACCGTGCCAGTTACCGGCAACAAAAAATTAGACAAAATTAAGGTTTTATCCATTGCGCCATTACTGGGTGAAGCTATCCGCCGCATTCACACCGGACAGTCCATAGGAGCTATGTTTGAACAATAGACAACAAATTTCCAAGAGATTGTTTAGTAACCTCACCCCCTTAATCCCCCTCTCCTTGAGAAGGAGAGGGGGAAGAGACTCCAGAGAGGGGCGAAGCCCCTCTCTCACCTACACTCCCCCTTCCCTTAATAAGGGAAGGGGGTCAGGGGGATAGGTTGTTAAACGAACTCTACAAACAGCTTGAAAGGAATTTGACAGGTTTGTCACCTGGTTAAATGATGGCAGGAAGACAGCGTAATTGAATAACAATAAACAGAAGTTAGTGGAGGTATATCGGGCGGCCGGTGAGCTGGAAGCTCAGGTTATCCGGAGCTTGCTGGAACAATACGGCATACCCTGTTTGCTAAAATCAAACGCAGCCCCGTCGGCACATATGTTTGCCGTTGACGGAATGGGTGAGGTCAGGGTTATGGTCTGGGAAGAAATGGTAGAAAAAGCGAAGACACTAATCAGGAGTGAAGATGATGCTTAAATGGCTGGGTAGTCTGGTTGATTCCAACGAGAAAGAGCTGAAAAAGCTACAGCCGATAGTAGACCGAATAAATGCGCTGGAGCCTGAGTTTGAGAAACTGAGTAACGACCAGCTCCGCGCCAAGACTGACGAATTTAAGGCTAGATATAAGACTGGTGAATCGCTGGATGACCTTCTGCCCGAAGCCTTTGCCACCGTTCGGGAAGCTGCCAGGCGGACTATAAAGCAACGCCACTTTGATGTACAGCTGATGGGAGGCATTGTCCTCCATCAGGGTAAAATCGCCGAGATGAAAACCGGTGAGGGTAAAACCCTGGTGGCAACTCTTCCCCTCTACCTGAACTCCCTACCCGGTAAAGGCTGCCATCTGGTTACAGTTAACGACTACCTGGCACGGCGAGACCCCTACTGGATGGGACCTATCTATAATGCCCTGGGGGTGAGTGTTGCCAGTATTTACCCCATGCAGACCCCGGAGGAGCATACTCCCTCCCGCCTCTACGACCCCGACTTTGACTCCGAAGACCCGAGATGGCCTCACTTTCGCCCTATCCCCCGTCGTGAGGCTTGCCAGACTGACATCACCTACGGCACCAGCAGCGAGTTTGGCTTTGACTACCTCCGCGATAATATGGTCGTTGACCTGTCCCAGTGTGTGCAACAAGAGCCGAACTATGCCATCGTTGACGAGGTGGATAACCTCCTCATTGATGAGGCACGCACGCCGCTCATTATCAGTGCCCCGGATGTGGAAGCAACCCAGAAATACCAGATATTCGCCCGGCTGGCTCCCCACCTCCACAAAGATACGGACTACGAGCTCAAAGAAAAGGAGCGCAGTATTGAGCTGACCGATGCCGGTTACGCCAATATGGAAAGAATACTGAAGAACGAGGGGGTATTAAAATCGCCCAGCCTCTACGACCCGGCTAACGCCGACCTCCACCGCCATATCCGAAACGCTCTCAGCGCCAAGGAACTGTACAAACGGGACCGCGAATATGTGGTCAAGGACGGTGAGGTTATTATTGTTGACGAGTTTACCGGACGGCTGATGTTCGGTCGCCGCTATTCCGAAGGACTGCACCAGGCAATAGAAGCCAAGGAACACATTAGAGTCCAGCAGGAGAGCCGGACCTTTGCCACCATCACTATTCAGAACTACTTCCGCATGTATGACAAGCTCGCCGGGATGACGGGCACTGCCCTCACCGAGGCTGAGGAGTTTTACAAGATATACCAGCTGGATGTGGTGGTTATCCCCACCCATGAGCCAATGATTCGTGAGGACCACCCCGACCAGATTTATAAGGATGAGAAGACCAAGTTCCGGGCGGTGGTGCGCGAGATTGAGCAGCTTCACAAGGAAAAACGACCGGCGCTGGTGGGCACGGTCTCTATTGAGAAGTCGGAGTACCTGAGTGATTTGTTAAATAAGAAAGGTATCCCCTACCAGGTGCTTAACGCCAAGCACCACGAGAAGGAAGCCTATATCATCGCTCAGGCGGGGCAGCCGGGAGCAGTAACCGTTGCCACCAATATGGCAGGAAGAGGCGTTGACATTATCCTGGGGGGAAATCCCGAAGGAAGAGACACCGAAGAGTGGCAACGAGAGCATGAGAAGGTGGTCAAGTTTGGTGGACTTCATATTATCGGCACCGAGCGTCACGAGGCACGGCGAATTGACAACCAGCTCCGGGGCAGGTCTGGGCGACAGGGCGACCCGGGAAGCTCCCGCTTCTATGTCTCCCTGGAGGATGACATTGTCCGCCGCTTCGGCGGGGAAAGAATCAAGGGCTTTATGGAGTGGGCTGGTATGGATGAGGATACTCCCATTGAAAATAAGCTGGTCAACCGCTCCATTGAATCTTCCCAGACCAAGGTTGAGGGCTATCACTTTGATATTCGTAAACACCTCGTGGAATTTGACGATGTCGCCAATAAGCACCGTGAGGTTATCTATGCGGAAAGGAAAAAGATACTGAGTGGCGCCGACCTCAAGACAAATATCCTGTCAATGGTCAAGGAAGAGCTTCAGGATATGGTCGCCATGCATATCCCCGATGAGCACAGCGTTGACGGCAACCTGGAAAGCCTGCTTGGCGATGTTGCCACCATCTTTCCTCTATCGCCACAGCTTAACCCCGGCGCCCTTTCCCAGCTCAAGCCGGAGCAGATTGAGGATAAGCTGATGGAGCAGGCAGAGGCTCTATACGAACAGCGGGAAAACGAGCTGGGTCCAGAGAACATGAGGATGCTGGAACGCCTGGTAATGCTCCGCATCATAGACAGCCTGTGGGTGGAGCACCTGACCATGATGGAGAATACGCGGGAACAGGCAGGATGGCAGACTCTGCGCCATATGCGGGCAGTAGATGCCTATAAGAGGGAAGGCTTCAAGCAGTTCCAGGTGCTGCTGTCCACCATCCGCCATGATGTGGTCCATACCATATTCCATGTCCGGCTGGAGAGACGGGAAGCCCCCGCCCCACCACCCCAGGCAGCCGCCACCAGGGGCAATGTCCCCGGACAGGCTCAGCCAGCAGCCGGTGGCAGCGACGGCGTCCGGCGCAAGCTAAAGGTCAAGGGTAAAAAGGTAGGCAGAAATGACCCCTGCCCCTGCGGCTCAGGGAAAAAATATAAACACTGCTGTGGAAGGTGAAGGAAATGAGTGTACATCTTGGAGTCAAAACGTGCGATAAATGTGGGAAAATAATAGAAGGAACACAGGAAGTCTTTGTTGTTTCAGACGGGAAAATAAGAGATTCCAATGAACTACTAGAGTTAGAATATTCTCAAATTTATTTCGTGTGTCATAAAGATTGCTGGGATGGGGTAGAAGAAGATTGAGCGAATTAGGGGGAGTGAGCTAATGGTAACTTCTAAAGGAAAAAGTGGTTTCGATATAAGACACTATGTTTACAGTGTTCTCCCTAGCCAGTATGAGCGTGCCGAACCTCAGATTGCCTCCTTCATGGAACTAATAGCAAATGCCTTAGACGCCAGTCGAATAGATCTTTATCCAAGCTTACGGAATGCCGGAGCTTCACGTATAGAAATCAACATTAATAGTGGAAAGGGAATCTTAGAAGTAACCGATTATGGTATTGGCATGGATAAGCATCAGCTTGCGAAGTATCACGACTTTATTGCCTCAACAAAGAAGACAGGCAAGGAAATTGGCTTTGCTGGGCAAGGTGCAAAGCTTGCTTTAAAGTTTTGCTCTAAAGTAGTGACTGAAACATGGTTCGAGTCATACAAAGGATATTCAGAATGGCAACTTGAAGGTGATGATGCACCTTGGGAAATCACCGATAACAAAACTTTGCAACTAGACCACCGTGGCACAAAGGTTAGGCTATACTTAGACTCTGAGAGCAAGACTTTTTATACCGAAGAGCTTATTAAGGAAATCCTGACAGAACACTACCTTCCTCTTTTGGATCCCAGGCTTTTAAGGGTATACACAGGGGAAATGCCTGTACTCGAAGGTAAGGGAAGTACTCTAAGGATTTATAAACCAATATATGATAAAGGACTAAAATTCATCTTAAATGACGAAGCAATAGCGAAAGAACCCATTCAAGATATGCTAGCTAGGCAAGATGAGGTCTCTCTATCAGTTTATGGAAAACCAAAGGCTAGGGGTTTCTTCGGCCTAGCAAAGGATAGCATCCCGGAAGTACTGCAGGGTGTAGCAATTTCTACCTATGGAAAGATTATTGAGAGAACTTTATTCAAAAAGGAGCCCCGTGAAAAGCAAAAAATTGTAGGCTGGATAGAAGCGCCTTACTTAATCGAGGCTGTTACAACCAGCAAGTGTCGATTTCAGAGAGGGAATAAGACTGTAGAAGGATTCTTTAGGAAAGCGCAATACGAGTTCAGTAAATGGTTAGAAGAGATAGGGCTATCAGAAAAACCAGTCGAAGGGAAAAGCGATTTCTTGAATTTGGAAAGGGAAATAAACTCGATTTTAAAGAATCTCCCACAGTTTACCTTTTTCGGACTCAGAACCCAGAGAGACGTGGCAATTCCAGACGAAGCCGGTGAGCAGAGAGACTTGGGAGAAGGAACTCAAAAAGTTCAAGGAACTAAAGGCGGTGCAACTGCAGGAGAGGGGGTCCCAGTTTACCCTGGTGATGAGCTAGGACAAGCTCCTACCGAGAAGTTTGGCTCAGACCGTGCAGCAACAAATCATCAAAGAACTATTCGAGGTAGTAGCATACGCATTTCGACAGCTGAGAAGCCGGATTTAGAGGAAGAAGCTTGGTTTGACGGAGAAACAGCTACCATAAATGTATCTCATCCTGCCTATACTAGGGCTGAAAGAGACAAGCTCGTTAACTATCATCAGGTAAAGAGTATCATTCTAAGCCTTATCAAGTTTAATCTGGATAACGACCCTGAGGCATCGTACCAAAAAGCCTTTGAGCTTTTACAAAAGTTCTTTACACTATGGGGTGAGCAATGAATAATGCAAAGATAGCGGTTCAAATTAAGCTGGTTAAAGATCCCGATGGAAATGAATCTCTCAAAGCTACTGCCCCTTTGCACCTAATGTTTTACAAGAATTTTGATGCACAACGGCTAAATAAAGAACTCCAAAAATTTGAAGATAAGTATCTTCAGTTAATGGACAATCTTAAAAGTATTTTGAAATTGATTAAAGCCAGAGAACGAGAAGGGAAGGTGTTGCTCTATTGGATGTTTGGAGATGAAATCTACAACTTTACAGAAGAAAACAAAGATGGCATTCTTTTTCTGGAAAGTCTAGCCGCTCACTTAACGAGAGATACAGATACGTCTGAAAAAATGATTAGCCGCTGCAAGAAATTTAGATTTTGCTATCCAGACATTGACCAAATCGATCTTGGTAGGTCTTTCAACAGTTATACTGAAACATTTGAGGGAGGCTATATTTCAGCAAAGAGGAGACAGGAAAAGAATTTGGAGTCCGACCATGCTTGACAGGAAAGTTGTTGAAGAGTTTTTAGATTGGCATTGGATAAGGGAGAAGATTAACTCCCATGAACAATAAAGAGATTGCCAAGGTATTTCAGGATATTGCTGACCTCCTGGAGCTTAAGGGGGAGAACCCGTTTAAGATTCGGGCTTATCAGAAGATAGTCCGCTCCATTGAGCACCTGCCCGTGGAGGCGGAGCAGCTGGTCAAGGAGGACAGGCTGAAGGAGATACCGGGGGCGGGTGAGGCAATCACCAGGAAGATTGGCGAGCTGATAACCACCGGTAAGCTGGAGTACTACGAAAAGCTAAAAGCGGAGTTCCCCGAGGGAATCAGCACCCTGCTGGATGTCCCCGGCATCGGACCCAGGACCGCCATGTTACTCTCCAGCGAGCTGGGAATAAAGTCGGTGGATGAGCTGGAAGCAGCCATCGCCGGTGGTAAGGTAACCTCGCTATACCGCATGGGGGACAAGACCGCCGAGAATATCCTGCACCAGGTTCAGGCGCTGAGAAGAAAGAAGCGAAGCCAGCGTATCCCCATCGGCAATGCCTTGCCCGTGGTGGACGAAATCTCAGGCAGACTCAAGGATGTGCCCGGACTGAGAAACCTGACCCCGGCGGGGAGTCTGCGCCGCTTCTGCGAGACCGTGGGCGACATTGACCTTATGGGCACGGCAGATAATGCCACCGAGGCAATCCATACCTTCACCACCTTGCCCCAGGTCAAAGAGGTCTTAGCCAGCGGCACCACCAAAGCCAGCGTGGTTGTCGCCGGCGGACTTCAGGTCGACCTCCGAATTGTGGAGCACGACTCCTTTGGCTCCACCCTGCAGTATTTCACCGGCAGCAAACAGCACAACATCAACCTCAGGGAACGGGCGCGCCGTCGGGGATTAAGTTTATCCGAATACGGCATCACCAATCTGGCAACAGGAGAGCTGGAAAAGTTTACCACCGAAGAGGCTTTCTACCAGCGGCAGGGGCTGCCGTTTATCCCGCCCGAGATACGAGAAGGTCAGCAGGAAGTGGAGAGGGCAGAGCAGGGCACTATACCCCGCCTGGTAGAGCTATCAGATATCAAGGGCGACCTCCATGTCCATACTGACTGGAGCGATGGGCGCGATACCCTGGAGACAATGGCTCTGGCGGCTAAAGCCCTCGGCTACCAGTATCTGGGCATTGCCGACCACTCCGGGGGGCGGGGTATCGCCCACGGGTTAGACTCCGAGCGACTGAAACAGCAGATAGCCGAGATTAAGGCGCTTAACCAGAGGCTGGACGGCATCCGCATCCTCACCGGCATTGAGGTTGACATTCGCGCCAACGGTAATCTGGATATGCCTGATGAGCTACTGGCTGAGCTGGATATTGTTACTGCTGCCATTCATTCCGGTATGAACCAGAGCCAGGAGCAGATGACCAAACGGATTATCAGCGCCATGGAAAATCCCAATGTTAATATACTGGCGCACCCCACCGCTCGCCTTATGCCCGAAAGGGAACCGGTAGCCGTTGACATGGAAGCCGTATTTCAAGCCGCTACCAGAACCAGCACCATGCTGGAAATCAATGCCTCGCCCAGTCGGCTGGACCTCAAGGATACTCATACTTACCGGGCAAGAGAGATGGGAATAAAGCTGGTGATTAACACCGATGCCCACAGCACCGAGCACCTGGACTTCATGCGCTTCGGGGTGGGGGTTGCCCGGCGGGGGTGGTGCCAGGCAGAAGACATACTGAATACCAAGCCACTAGCGGAAGTTCTGGCTTATCTCAAGCACTAGGTGGGTGGGCCAATGACCGATTCTCAGTTACAGTCTTCAAAATTAAACTCAGGCGATACCCAGTCTATTATAAAACACCTGGAGCAAGCTATTACCGGCGGTAAACACTGGTATCTCGCCCTGCTCGAAGCCATCGGGCTGTGGACTAAGTCCGAGGAGACCTATAACGGTCGCACCTACCGCTATCTTATCGCCGGTGAAGCCTTTGACTGGTTACTTCTCGCCGAGCGCCTGTGCCAGGAGATTGATAACCTATTACCTGACGGCGAGAAAACTGACCTCCTTTTTTATGGCAGACCACCGCTTAATCTCACGGTAAAAGAATTCAAACAGCTTATTGGCACCACCAAATACCACCAATATCTTAATTACTTCTACGGTGTTGCTATGGAGAAGGCTTTAATTCTGACAGTGCAGAAGGAAGTGCGCAAGGAGAGGCGGATTTGGGGTTATAACAATGAGCACGATACTACTGATGAGGCTTATCACCGTATCTACGGAGCCACCAAAGCCGCATTGCTCAAGTGCTTCAGGAAAGAGAGGGGCTCCCCGCAACTCAGGTCCATCAGCCTGATTGAGCTAAATGAGTTCGCTTACTGGCTATTTAAATATCGGCTGAAGCACTGCGAAAAGGCTAAAGTTGCCAGCGATACCAAGAAAGCGCTGGAGCAGTTGGAAAGCTACTTTCCTACAAGCTATCTGACAGACCACTCAATATCATAGATAAGAAAACCCACCGCTAACAGCCTAATGACAGGCTACATCCCTTTTAGATACTTGTTAGCAACCTATCCCCTTTTTCCCCCTCCCTTACCAGGGAGGGGGAAATAATTTTGGAAGAGGGACTAGCGTCCCTCTTAAACACCCCTGATTAAATAAGCTCCTGTTGCTAAAGAGGAGGGGGAATTAGCTAATAAGAGGGGCTCGCCCCCCTTTCACTCTCCTTTGGTATTTCTCTCTCTGAGGGAGTGCAGGTAAGAGAGGGGGTAAAGCCCCCTCTCTAAAATCCCTTCCCTCTCCCCTTCATAAGGGGAGAGGGAAAAAGGGTAAGGGGTTGGTAAGCTCATTTCTAGAAGTAAATCCTGAACCTGAAGGTCTGGTTTTGGGTTTTGGTGATTGGTGCTTTGAATTTGTTTAGGGTTTCGTGCTTAGAATTTAGGATTTCACTACTGGCTTTGCTCCCATTAGATATTGGCTAGCAACCTACCCCCTTTGTCCCCCTCCCTTACTAGGGAGGGGGAAGATTTTATGAAGAGGGGCTAACGCCCCTCTTAAACACCCCTGATTAAATAAGCTCCTGTCAACAATGGAAGGAGGCCAGGGAATAGGTTGCTAAACGACATTGTTAAAGGGTATTGACAACTGTTTATATTCGTGCTAGCTTTATGTTAATAATTTTTAAATAGGCGAGTCTAGCGTGTGAGGCATTGTTTTGTCTCAATCAAGGTTCAGGTGGGTCTGGAAGGTCATATTAACGACGCCCGCTGGGAAGCTTAGTTTTTCAGCGGGCGAGTAAGAAGTAGTCCTTTTAACCTGTAATTTTTAAGAAGGAGGACAAGTTATTGGCAAAAGTATTGAGAGAAAGATGGACAAGCCGGGGTTTCTTTGTATTTGCCGCCATCGGTTCTGCCATAGGTTTGGGTAATGTCTGGAGATTCCCCTATATAACCTATGAATACGGCGGTGGGGTATTCTTGATACCCTATGTAATCGGTCTTATTGTGATAGGTATTCCCTGGCTTACCCTGGAGTTTGGCATGGGGCGTTATTTCCAGAGAAGCGCTCCTGGTGTATTCGCCGGAATAGGCAAGGGGTGGGAATGGTTAGGCTGGTGGCCAGCTTTTGCTGGCTTCCTGATAGTTACCTACTATACCGTCATAATGGCCTGGGCTCTGAATTATGTAGTCGGTTCCGCCACCGTAGCCTGGGGTATGGGTCAAGCTGGAGTTGAAGGAGCCGGAGGATACTTCTTTGAAACAGTCCTGGGTCTTTCCAGCAGTCCCGGTGTACTCGGTGGTCTTCAGTGGCCAATAGTAGGCGCGTTGGCACTTACCTGGATAATTATATTTCTGGTAATGTTTAGAGGAGCCAGAGTAATCGGAACGGTTTCGTTATGGGCGGTATCTATTGCCTGGGTCTTCCTGGCCGTCCTACTGATAAGAGGTCTGACCTTACCCGGAATTGCCCAGGGACTCAACTTCTACCTTGCCCCAGACTTTGCTAAATTAGGCAGCGTGGACGTGTGGTATGCTGCCTTTAGCCAGATTGCCTTTACCCTCTCCCTGGGAATGGCAGGAATGTTTGCTTATGGTAGTTTTATCGCCAAGAAAGCAGATGTGAACAACAATGCTGTCATAACCTCCCTTGCCGATGCTTCTACTGCTTTCTTTGCCGGCTTTGCCATATTTAGCATTGTTGGTTACATGATGCAGGCCTTATCCGCTCCGGTCGGGGACGTCGTTGCTTCCGGTTTAGGCCTAGCTTTCGTAAGTTTCCCGGTAGGAATCTCTATGATGCCGGGAGCCAATGCCTTTATTGGTATAATCTTCTTCCTCTGCCTGTTCTTCCTGGGTCTAACCTCGGCATATTTTCTCGCCTACGGCGCAGTAGTCACCCCACTTATGGATAAATTTGGCTGGAGCCGAGTAAAAACCTCGCTGCTCGTTTGCGTTGTCTGTTTCTTAATAGGACTGATATATACCACACAAGGAGGTCTTTACTGGCTGGATATGGTGGACAGGGTAGCCTGCTTCTACCTGCTACTGATAACCGGTGCCCTGGCCTGCATTGCCGTTGGCTGGGTATTTGGTGCTAAAAAGTTCAGGGAGTATGTCAATGAGACCTCCGATTTCAAATTCGGAGCCTGGTTCGATGTGCTCATAAAGTATGTTGTGCCAGCCGGATTGCTCTTCGTGGTAATCTACGGAGGTTTTGCCAAGGATATAGTTACACCTTATGGAGACTATGGCAACTGGGCTCTGTCTATATGGATTCTACTCGTTGTAACCCTGGGGCTGAGCTTCGTCTTACAGTCGTGTAAAACCAGAACCCCCACAGTGGATAGTGGCAAAGAATCAAGGGAGGTGAAGAAATGACAGGAGGGGCAATAGCTTCAATGGTTATCATCTGGCTACTTTATCTTGGCATAATAGGATGGAGTATCTCCCGTATGGGAAAAGGTGGTGAGTGGAAAGACTAAAAGTAGTCAATAACCACCGCTAAGAACTAGAGCCGCTCCCTATGCTATTCATTGTAGGAAGCGGCTCTAGTTTTCTCTAACCAAGTTACTAGTTAAATCTATTCAGTTGTTGTTTTAACCTCGCCAGTTTATCCTTTCTTGATACCAGTTTATCTTTCTCCTTATCCACGACAGCCTTTGGCGCCTTGGTCAGAAAGTCTTTATCCTTAAGTCTGGCTTCAAGGCGAGTAATCTCGGCCTGACTTTGCTCTATCTCACTGTTTAGCCGTTTCTTCTCAGCTTCAAGGTCAACCATACTTTCCATAGGGATGACCACCTCGGAGTCTTTAAGCACCAGTACCAGCACATTTTTACCCTCTGCATTTTCCAGTCGGCTATCCAACAAAGTAACCGGCTTTGCCCTGGACAAGACTTCAATAGTTTTCGTATATTGTTTCAACTGCGACGCCAGGCTACCGGCGTAGATTTGCGCCTCAATCCACCTGGTACTTTCAACTTTGTATTGAGCCCGGGCGTTACGGATAGAGCGTATTATTTCTACTAAAGGTTCAACAATCCGTTCCGCTTCAGGGTCAATAGCAGCTTTTGAAGCTTCAGGATAAGTGGCTATCATTATAGAATCGGTTGTCTGCCATTCTGAAGATAAATGCCTCTTGAGATTCTGCCACAATTCCTCGGTAACAAAGGGCATATACGGATGCAACAGACGAAGTGAGGTCTCCAGAACATGAACCAGAACCGGGATAGGTGATACCACCTCCCCGGCAGATTGAAGACGAATCTTGGCTATTTCTATATACCAGTCACAGAATTCACCCCACAGGAAATCATGAATTTGCCTCTGGGCTTCACCGAACTGAAAATCTTCCATCAGACCGGTTACGCTTAACACAGTGCGACTAAGCCGTGATAGAATCCAGCGGTCCTCTACCGGAAGCAGGTGCCACTGAATCTTCATATCGGCGTCGGCAGACCCGATACTCCTGATGATGAATCGGGTGGCATTCCACAGCTTGTTGGCAAAGTTACGCCCGGCTTCCAGCCTGGAGACGGTTAGCTTGATGTCATTCCCCGGCGATGTGCCCGTAGACAGGGCAAAGCGCAGGGCATCGGTACCATACCTTTCCAGGGTATCAATGGGGTTGAGCACATTGCCCCTAATCTTGCTCATCTTCTCTCCCCGCTCATCCCGTATCAGACCATGAAGGTAAACAGTATGGAAGGGGATATTACCGGTATCCTCCAGACCCATCATAATCATCCTCGCCACCCAGAAGAAAAGGATGTCATAGCCGGTTTCCATCACTGAAGTAGGATAAAAGTAGCGCAGTTCCTCAGTATCATCGGGCCAGCCCAGAGTAGAGTGAGTCCACAGCGCTGAGCTAAACCAGGTATCCAGAACATCCGGGTCCTGCTCTATATTATTTGAGCCACAGCGGCTGCAGGCTTTAGCATCATCCACAGTCACCGTTAGCTCACCGCAGTCCTGACAATACCAAACCGGGATCCGGTGACCCCACCATAGCTGGCGACTGATACACCAGTCGCGAATATTCTCCATCCAGTTGAGATAAACCTTGGTGAAACGCTCGGGGATAATGGTAATACGACCATCTGTGGCAGCGTCAATAGCCGGTTTAGCCAGAGGCGACATGTTAACAAACCATTGCTTACTGGCGAGCGGCTCAATCATGGTCTGGCATCGCTGGCAGTGCCCCACCGAATGGGAGTAAGGCTCAATCTTTATCAGGAGTCCTTCTTTCTCCAGGTCTGATACAATCGCCTTACGGCAGGCAAATCGGTCAAGCCCAAGGTATGGTCCGGCATTCTCATTCATGGTAGCATCTGGATTCAATATATTTACCAAGGGCAATTCCTCACGCTGAGCCACCTCAAAGTCCACCGGGTCGTGAGCCGGGGTGATTTTAACCGCTCCGGTGCCGAAGCTGGGGTCAACCGCCTCATCAGCGACAATGGGTATTACCCGGTTCACCACAGGAACGATGGCCTCTTTACCCACCATTGCCTTGAATCGGTCATCTTCAGGATTGACGGCTACTGCGGTATCGCCCAGTATAGTCTCAGGTCGAGTGGTAGCTACAGTAATAAAGCCTTGGTCGTCCTCAGCCAGATGATAACGAACATAGTATAGATGTCCCTGTATATCCTTATGCTCTACCTCAAGGTCAGAGAGAGCAGTAGCACAGCGGGGGCACCAGTTGATAATCCGTTCCCCACGGTAGATTAACCCTTTCTGGTAGAGACGGACGAAAGCGGTGCGCACTGCCCGGCTTGGTCCTTCATCCAGGGTAAAGCGCTCCCGACTCCAATCGCAGGAAGCCCCCAGCCTCTGGTGCTGCTCAGCAATGGTATGCCGACATTCCTCTGCCCACTGTCTCATCCTCTCCAGAAATTTCTCTCGACCCAACTGGTGTCGGTCCAGTCCCTCTTTAGCCAGTAGCTGCTCCACCACCACCTGTGCGGCGATACCGGCATGGTCAACGCCGGGGAGCCATAGGGCTGGCTCGCCCTTCATCCGATGCCAGCGGGTCATAATGTCCTCCAGGGTAGCGGTCAGGGCATGCCCCACATGAAGCTCACCGGTGACATTGGGCGGGGGCATAATGATGACGAAGGGCTTCTTTTTAGGGTCTATCTTAGGTTTAAAGTAGCCCTTGTCCAGCCAGAACTGATACCACTTCTGCTCGACTTTCCCCGATTCATACGCTTTAGGCATTTCGTATTCAATGTTTGAGGTTTGTGTCATGCTTGCTCAATTACTCCCAAGGTTTTCTTCCTGTCTGCTTCTCCCTCGAAGTACAAGGTGATGGTATTCTGAGAAACATAGCTGGTTTTCCACAGAAGCAATAGTATGCCAGTTTGACCAACGGGCGGAGCCACTTTGCCTTGTCTCTAGCAGCAACACAAATTGGACAAATTGAATCACAGAACCCACCCATTCCCTCTACTTGATTACTCATCAGTATCTCCTTCTAAATCTGGATTTAACCCCTCTTCACAATCTAGTTAACAACCTCACCCCTTAATCCCCCTCTCCTACTTAAATCCCTCTCACTCTCCCTTTCTTAAAGGGAGAAGTTCTCCCCCTTTGCCAAAGGGGGACTCAGGGGAATTTTTCCAAGGGCTTCGCCTCTCTTTGACTTCCACCTTCTTTACTTCACAAGTTCAAGATGGTATTTCTTCCTCAGGGGTAAACTCATAGATTTCGTCCTTACTGGCATATAAAAATATCCACAGATTAACCGCTTCTCTAAGAACCCGAGGTAATTTCTTTTGAATAAATTTTGTATACCATTCAGGAACTGCAAGACCTAGTCGCAATCCTTTACTTTGGGTATAATACGACACAGCGCTAGCTACTGCTCTGTCAAAATTATTTTTATCTGTCGCAGGTCTACCACCGCTTAAGCATTTGCACTCAATTTTCCAGAGTTCCTCTCCCTGTCTTGCCCTAATGTCCTCTCCGACATGCCCAAACTCTAGATTACTAATCGGAATACCAGCGGCGGTGAACCCGGCTTTCATCTTCTCTTCATCCTTCAGACCACGTGGCGGAGAAACTTTTTCAAGCTGCCACCCATTTGAATGGAGCCACTTCGCTACTCCGATAAGGACATCGACCTCTGCTACATATTGAGCTTCTGACATCTTCTTATCTCCCGGCTTTCTTACCCATCATCCCCACCACCTTATCCAGTATCTTATCAGCGACCTCTCGCTTGGTTAAGAGGGGCAAACTCTCTATCTTCCCATTTCGGTCAATGAGGGTTACTTTATTGGTGTCAACTTCAAAGCCGCTATCAGCATCGGTGATGTCGTTGGCTACTATTATGTCAAGCTGTTTTTCCTCCAGCTTCTTCTTAGCGTTGGCTACTACATCCTCAGATTCAGCAGCAAAGCCGACCCTGAGGAAATTGCCTCTTGCTTCAGCCAGAATATCCGGGGTTCTGACTAATTCCAGTGTCAGGCTGGGACTGTCTTTCTTAATCTTGGCTTTAGCTTCATGTTTCGGCTGGAAATCAGCTACCGCCGCCGCCATAATCAGGACATCGGCTTGGGTGGTAGCCTTAGTTACTGCCTCCTTCATCTGGGCAGTGGTTCTAACATGGACAACCTCTATGCCCACTGGCTCAAGGAGAGAAGTGGGAGCGATAATCAGCTTAACCTCAGCTCCCCTATCCCTGGCTGCCTCAGCCACAGCATACCCCATCTTGCCTGAGGAACGATTGCCAATATGGCGGACGGGGTCAATGGGTTCCTGAGTGCCGCCAGCGGTAACCACAACCCTTTTACCAGCCAGGTCGCCGCTTCTGCCCGCTACTTGATTGATAGTACCAATAATTTCCTCAACATCAGCCAGACGCCCCCAACCTGTTTTCCCTGAGGCTAAGCGACCGTAGCCAGGATTAACAATAATGAAGCCTCTGGCTTTAAGCCTAGCCAGGTTTTCCTGTGTAATCGGATTCTGGAGCATATTATCATTCATGGCTGGCGCGATAATTACTGGCGCTTTAGTCGCCAACACAGTACAGGTAAGCATATCATCAGCAATGCCGACCGCCAGCTTGGCGATGATATCAGCTGTAGCCGGGGCAATAACCACTACATCCGCCGTCTCAGCCAGGGCCACATGCTCAATGTTGTACTCAGAAACCTCAGCAAACATATCGGTTACTACCGGTCGACCGACAATATTACGCATAGTCAGCGGAGTTATAAACCTGGTGGCGGCTTCAGTCATCACCACCTCCACCCTGGCTCCAGCCCGGATTAACTTGCTGGCAAGGTCGGCGGCTTTATAAGCAGCTATGCTCCCAGTTATACCCAATACTATGGTTTTGTCAGTCAGCATTTTTGCCTCTTCTCAGACATAGTTTGACAACCTCACCCCTTATCTGAAACAAATCCTAAATTCTAAACAAATTCAAAATTAAAAAATTAAAAGCATCTTGGTTCTTTAGGTTTTGACATTAGTGCTTTGTGCTTGTTTAGGGTTTCGTGCTTTGAATTTGGGATTTCACCAGGGGTGAAGCCCCTTCAATCTACCCCTAATAACTAACCTCCTTACGGGCTAAGTTTTGTTCATCAGATAAATAAGCCTCAAGCCAATCAGTGTCAGATTGGGGTTCACCTCATCAATTACCGCTGTTTCTTTGGCAATAAGGTCGGCATAGCCGCCAGTAGCTATCACTTTAGTCTTTCCCTCCAATTCCTGCTTGAGGCGAGCTACCATACCCTCGACCAGTCCGACATAGCCGAAGACAATCCCCGATTGCATGGCAGTAACCGTGTCAGTGCCGATAGCCCGTTTGGGGCGAGCTAGCTCCACCCGCGGTAACTTTGCTGCCCGCATGAACAGAGACTCAGTAGCAGTGACTATGCCAGGGGCGATAGCCCCTCCCAAATAATCACCTGCCTTGGATACCACGTCGAAGGTAGTGGCTGTGCCAAAGTCAGCAACGATTGCCGGTCCCCCGTAAAGGTGATGAACAGCAGCAGCGTTGACAATGCGGTCGGCGCCAACCTCCCTGGGATTATCCATACGAATACTCACTCCGGTCTTAATCCCGGCCTCTACTACCAATGGAGAGATTTGGCAATATCGTTTAAATAGTTCATCAAAAGTAGCGAGCAAGGGAGGGACAACACTGCATATGGCTACCTCTTTAATATCGGTGGTATCCAACCCTCGGTGATGCAGCAGGTTAAGGAGCAAGACGGCATACTCATCCGTCCTGCGGTGAATACTGGTAGCTATATGCCAGGTGGTACGGAGCTCATCGTTGTCAAAAACCCCCAAAGTGGTATCGGTATTGCCTATGTCAATGGCTAACAACATAACATTCCTGTGAGATTGTTCAGCAACCTCTCACCTTTTTTCCCACTTTCCTTAAGAGGTTATCTATCAACCTCACCCCCTTAATCCCTCTCTCCTTCAAAGGAGAGGGGGAATTATTTATGTAAGAAAGGCTTCGCCTTTCTTTAACTTTCTTTAATCTATGTGGTAATAAGAGAATCTCTATCTAACTTTATTCGTCGGCTAGGCTTCCTTCAATCTCTTAATAACCTGTGGCAGTGCTGGCAACAGGTCAGTGGCAATCATTCCGGCATCACCCAACTTAGCCTTAACCATCTCACCGGCTTCACCGTGGAGGTAAACGCCACAGGCAGCGGCATTGGGCAGAGACAGACCCTGTGCCACCAGTCCAGCTATCACTCCACTCAAAACATCGCCGGTTCCCGCCGACGCTAACCCGGGGTTGGCTATAGGGCTGATTCGGGACTGACCACCCGGTGTTGCGATAACAGTATAAGCCCCCTTCAAGACAACCGTTTTATGCCAATCCTTGGCTACCTTCTCGGTAATACCTACCCTATCCGACTGAATCTCGTCTACGGATAATCCGGTCAGCCTTGCCATTTCACCGGGGTGCGGAGTCAGTATAGCATCGTCGTTCAGCTGTTGCCACCAGTTGGGAATCCGAGCCAGAGTATTGAGGACATCAGCATCAAGAACAAGGGGTGGCAGCACCGACTTCAACCGGAACAGTACCGTGGTAATAAACTTTATCACTGATTCAGTTTGTCCCAGTCCACAACCTAAAAGTAGGGCATGGTAGTGGTTGAGTTGTTGACTTATCATCTTGGCTGCCTGAAGTGAAATAATACCGGGACGGGACTCGGGCAGAGGGAGATAGGTTACTTCGGTCAGTTTTGATGCCAGAATCGGTTGCAGACTGGCAGCCGTCGCCAGCGTTACCAACCCTGCCCCGACTCGCAGGGCACCGCTACAAGCCAGATAGGCAGCACCAATGTAGTTAATCGAGCCGGCAACCACCAGCACCCGACCAAAGCTACCCTTATTGGCATCAACGGGACGGGGGGGAAGGACTGACCTTACCCACTCACCAGTAACGAGCTCTTCTTTTACCTGCTCAACCAGATGTGGAGGTATGCCGATATCAGCCACGGTTATCTTACCCGCTCTCTCTGCGCCTGGAGAGTGTAATAAGCCCGGCTTGGGAAAGCCAAGGGTGACCGTATTATCAGCATAAAGGCAGACAGGGTCCACAGCCCCGGTATCGGCATTAAGCCCGGAGGGTAAATCCAGGGCGATAATACGAAGATTTGGCTGTTCTTTCTTGGCCTTATTTACCCGGTCAAATACCTGCCAGACGATACCACGAAGCGGACGAAGTTTACCAATGCCAAATACAGCATCAATAACTGCGTTAGCCGACGGCAATAACTCGTCAAGCCTGCCCAGACTCTTATCATCAGCCGCTTCAACAAAAGTTATGCTCCGTTCCTGAACCAATTTGAAATTCTGGTCATCCGGTGACCGCTGGCTAAAAAGGTAGAGGCTGACCTTAGCTCCCCAATCATGAAGATGCCTGGCAGCGACCAGCCCGTCCCCGCCATTGTTACCCGGTCCTATCAGAATCAGAATATTTTTATCCTCGGGATTACCCAGGATTCGCCTGACCTCTTCGGCTACTGCCTTACCCGCATTCTCCATAAGCACCGTTGACGGTAAGCCAATCTCGGCACATTCCAGTTCTACCTGACGCATCTGATCGATAGTTAAAATTTTCATGACAAAATATTCAAGCTACTGTTGATTTGAAGTGTAACAATACCCTAGTTTATGGTCAACCTTTCATCATAGCTATTCCAGGTCAAAGACTTTTCCTGGATTCATAATATGGTTAGGGTCAAAAGCCCGCTTAATCCTCCTCATCAAGTCCATCTTATTCTTGTCGGCAAACATATCAAGGTAACCTTTCTTGGCAAAACCGATGCCGTGTTCCCCCGATATTGTTCCTCCTAATGATATCCCCAATTCATAGATTTTGGCAAAAAGTTCTTTCACTTTCCCTTCATCTCTATCCTCTCCCTGTCTCATCGGGTGGAGATGCACATTGCCATCACCAGCATGCCCATAGATTATGATTGGTATCCCATATCCATTCCCTGTTTCCCTCACCCTTTCCACAAACTCAGCTATCCGGTTACGGGGGACGACAACATCAGCCAGGTCCAGCAACCCGAAATGCCGGACAACAGTATAAAACTTCTCCCTGGACTCCAGAAGCCTTCTTTTGGCTCTCTCGCTACCCGGGATGAAAACATCAATAGCCCCGTGATTCAGACAGATTTCACCAATCCGATTAGAAACACGGTAGAGTTCATCTTCACTATCTGCCTCCACTATTATCATGAGAAAGGCCTCATAATCATGTAACGGAATCTCCTTGCCCGTATACTGCTCCACCATATTGATGATATCCCTTTCCATAAACTCGATACCGACGGGGAGTATTTTCTCCTTGAGTATATCGGGAACAGAGCCTATGGCATCACCCAGTCCATGAAACGGAATAAAAAGTATCTCTCTGTTTCCCGGAGGGGTAATAAGTTTCAGCATTATCCTGGTTATCACCGCCAGGGTTCCTTCAGAGCCAATAATTAACTGGGTCAGGTCATAGCCTGTGGAACATTTAACAAACTTTCCCCCGGTTTGTATCCTTTCCCCGGTCGGTAGCGCTGCTTCCAGCCCCAAGACAAAATGTCTGGTTACTCCGTATTTCACCGCTCTCATACCACCAGCATTAGTGGCTACATTCCCTCCAATCGTAGCGCTTTTCTCCCCGGGGTAGAGAGGATAATAAAGTCCACGCTTCTCCACCGCCTGATAGAAATCAGAAAGGGTAACCCCCGGCTCAACCGTAGCCACGAAGTTATCCCCGTCTATCTCCACTATTCTATTCATTCTCTCTAAAGAGAGGACAATGCCACCGTAAACGGGCACGGCACCGGCGGAAAGACCGGTGCCTCCACCCCTGGGAGTAACCGGGATATTTTTCTCACTTGCCAGCTTTAGTATCTTGGCTACTGCCCCGGTATCTCCCGGCTTTACCACCGCCTCGGGAAGAACCGGCTTTGAGTTGAGCGTCTCATCCCAAGAGTAATTCTCTCGCTCATTCCCGGTGAGAACATTTCTATCACCAACAATCTCAGATAATAGTGCTAGCACCTCATCGGTTACCTTGCCGTAGTTACCTTGCCCTTGCATCTAATCCTCTACAACTTTGAACATTCAACAAGTTGCTCCAGCCTCCTGGTCATTGCCTGCCAGTGAGTCCCTCGCCAGTAAATTCGGTGGCAGGCAGGACACTCCATATACTGGTTTTGGGTCTGAAAAACATAAGGGGGGACCAAGTCTTTTACCTCCTCTTTACTCCTCTCCACCAGGGGCTGGTTACATTCGATACAGACAGCAAACGGTCTAAACCAGCAATCCAGATTCAGACTCTTTATTAACTGACGCATTTGCTGCTCAGGTTCATCGGCTTCAATAAAAATAGCCTTCAACCGTCCACTGGTTATTACTCGCCTCTTCATAATCTGCGTGTCCTTGGTTAGCATTATTCTCCCTTCCTTTAGAGCAATAGCCACCATATGAGAGTCATTACTACCGTTAAAGAAGGTGGCATCATACCCCATTATCCTCAGCCACTTGGCTAGCTTGCCCACATTCTGGTCAACGATGAATTTCAGATTGTTTCTTAACCCGGTGCCCTGCTTTTCCATTTACAACCCTATCCCCTTCACCACCCAGCCAACAAATAGTTTTTCACAGGTGAAGCCGCATCCCCTCATAGCCCAGGGTAATAGAATTATCTAACTTCTCAGCCACCACGGCTATTTCCGCCTCTATCTCTTTCTCCAGCCAGGGAGTCATATGAACCACAACCACCGGTGGCAGATAGCCCCTGACCTCTCGGAAGCTAATCAATTCCTGATGGAGCAGTGCCGGGGTAAGATGCCCTTTCGCTTCAGCAAACTCTTCACGTTTATTGGACACCGTAACTTCAGCAATGAGCAGTTGCGGGGATACCTTTTCCCAGCAACCAGCTAAACCCGGTCCGGTATCACTGGTATAGAATACTACCTTACCGTCAACGGAGGTAACCTGGTAGCCAACGGCAGGAACGATATGGTTTACCGGGACAGCCAGAACATTATAGCCCTCAATCTGCTCCTCCCTGCCCGGCTTCATTACGGTAAACTTAAATATCGGATTCCCCTCGGGTAGCTCTAAGAAGTTACGATATAACTCGCCATTCAGCAGGTGAGTGGCAAGAGCCTCATACACCGATGCAATAGAGTAAATATGGGTGGTGTTTCCCCGAAGGGCAAGGTTCATACCAACAGCCGGGATATCTCTAATATGGTCATAATGCTGATGGGTGAGCAAAATTGCCTTAATCTTTTGCTGAGCCTCAAAGGATAAGCTGGAAGTAAGCCCACCGGCGTCTATCACCAGAACATCATCAATTAATAGACTGATATACTTTGAGCTTTGTGATTCAAGATTATGTGTGCCCAGGAGTTGAATATCCATTACTAAATCCAGTGCTGACGATGGAAGAAGTAGAGCATGCCACCAATAATGACCAGCATAATAAGGAACACATAGAGGAAGGAGTAAGAGGAAGCCTCAAACACTCCCAATGGGATGTTCATTCCGAAGATGCTGGCAACTACCGTAATGGGCAGGAGGATGGTAGCGATGACAGTCAGCATCCGCATGACCTCATTGGTGCGGTTAGTCGCCAGTGAATCATGGGTATCGTTTAATCCTTCTATTATCTCCTTATATTCATCCAAGCCGTCCCAAATCTTGTCCACGTGGTCAATCATGTCTCCGAAGTAAATGGTAAGGTCGGCATTAGTAAAACGGCGAATCTTTGGTTCCAGGCTGCCGATAACCGCCCTCATCGGCCAGATAATACGGCGAAAGGAGATAACATCACGTCGGAGAATAGAGATTTCCCTTACCGGACTGCGCACTTCGCTGGAGAAGATGCCATCTTCAACCCGATCAACATTGTAGCCAATCTTGTTTAGTACCGGCAGGCAGTAGTCAACCAGCCTATCAATTATGCGGTAGAGGAGATAGCCAGCGCCCTGGCTAAAGTGCTCCTGTTTTGACTCTTCATCAATCTGGCACTCCTTAAACAATTTAACCAGGGGTTTAAGCTCTCCTTTATGCAGGGTAATCAGATAGTCTTTACCAATAAATACCGATAGCTGGCTGGGCGTGGTTACTCCTGCCTCCTTACTGAATACCGGGAAGTGGAAGACCAGAAATAGATAGTTCTTATATGCATCTATTTTGGGGCGCTGTATACGGCTGCGACAATCATCTAAATCTAGCTGATGGAAGGGATAATTTTGCGCCAGATACTCGGTCTCTTTTTCTGTTGGACCCTCAATATTAACCCAGGTCAGGTCGCCGCAGGTAAGCGACTCCATATTTAGCTTTTGTTCTTCCTTGACCTTAGAGATAGTCATAATAAATACCCCTTCGACTCAGATGGGTTCGCCAAAATTTTTCACTATATTTTATCACAATTCACCACACAGATAAACACATTGAGCCTGTAGAAACGCTATTCAAAGGCAAGTCTCGACCTTTAGAAGCTGTTACGGAGAAAGTGGACAATAAGGTAAAGGAAGCCGAGCAAACACTAGAGTTCTACAACAAGTGGATAAGCAGAATAAATACTTTTATTACAGATTAACATATATCCCGATGCCTCCACAATGACTCACCTACCACCCCACAATCAACTTCTCTTCCTCGCCCTGATGAAAACAATGTGAAGAGTGACCCCAATAGCGATAATGATAAGGACTATTTTAACAATCAAATTTAGTGCAGCTACACAGATAGATACGCCAATTGCTACCCATAACAAAATAATCGTAAAGATTTTAACTTTTGCTGGCATCCCTCTGCCTTCAATGTAATTCCTGATATAAGTGCCGCAAAACCTGTTATTTAGCAGCCAGTTATAAAATTTTTTCGAACTTCGTATATAACATGCGGCAGCCAACAGAAGAAAAGGGGTTGTCGGCAATATTGGAATAAATATGCCTATTACCCCTATTACTACGCATATGGTTCCTGCTATGAGCAGTAATTGCTTCTTTAACTTATCGAACATAAAATTTCATTCCTATAATCAGTCCATTATCCTGAAAACAACTTTTATTATCAACTATCACAATTCTTGCCAGATAGCGCCTAATCTTAGATTTAGTGATATTCATTAACCTCTCCTCCTTAGATATTGGTTAGCAACTTACTCCCTTTATCCCCCTTCCATATAGGGCGGTGGGCGGGAAAAGATAATGAAAAACAATAGCTACTATCTACCTCACCCCCCTTTGTTCAACCGGGGACATAGGTTACACTTTAAACCGGGCACATAGGTAACACTTTCTCAAAACTAGGTACTAACTTCTAAGCCCTGATTAAGTAGGCTCCTGTCCTCAAAGGGAAAGGAAATTTTAGAGAGTAAGGGCTTGGCAAGCTCTTTTCTAAGCCCTGAATCCTAAACCTGAAGGTTTGGTTTTTGGTAATTAGTATTTTGAATTTGTTTAGGGTTTCGTGCTTAGGATTTAGGATTTATTCCGGGAAGGGGGTCAGGGGAATAGGTTGTTAAACAGTCTCTAATCCGATATACTAAATTATACATTTAAGATGAAGCCAAAAACGAAGCCTCCCTGGACACATAAGATTAGTCTTAGCATCAAAAAAGCACTGGGGATGCATATAATCCTGTGTGATAGCTGTAAATGGGATTGGCGCGGAGCATGTCACAACCCGGAACGTCCTAACGCTACCTGGTGCCCCGACTATGAAAAACGAGGGAAGTAATACTAACCCTGATTGATAACTTGCATTCCAGTTATAAAATAGGTTATTATTTCAGCGCAGTTTAAGAATTAAATATTTTCTCCGAGCCTGTCCTCCTAAAGGTATGCCAATGGAGGCTGGCCGATAGGGTACTACGGGAAACGGTAGTGCCTCCCATGTTTGGAAAGGAGAGCTTACCCATGCCAATATTTTTGTGGCTTAGAGCACCTCCTTTCGGGGTGCTCTTTTTTATCAGTTTGTTTAATCATTTTTATGTCAACTTTTAGAGAATAATCTAGAGAGGTGAAATAGTGAAGAAAGCAACTCGCTATTTAATAAGCATAGTGATACTTTTGGCTATGCTGGTTAGCTTTATTGGCTGCACTACTGAAGAAGAACCAACTCAGTCAAAAGGCAGCATTCCTTCGGGAGAGGAATTACTCCAGCCAATGGAAAGGCTGCGAGTAGCCACAACTACCAGCCTTTATGACACCGGTCTTTGGGGCTATCTTGAACCAATTTTTGAGGAGAGATACGGTACTGAGCTAGATGTGCTTTACGCCGGGACTGGCATAGCTCTGGAATATGGTAGAAGAGGAGACGTAGATGTCATCACCGTCCATTCCAAGAGCCGTGAAGAGCAATTCATTGCCGAAGGATACGGAGTGGAACGGATTCCCTTTGCTTACAATTATTTTCTCATTGTCGGACCGGAAAGTGACCCGGCAGGCATTAAGGAAATGACACCCGAAGATGCCTTCAAGAAGCTTGCTGATACCGGCACTGGCTCATTTATATCTCGTGGGGACGATTCCGGAACACACGGCAAGGAAAAAGCAATATGGAAAGGTGCGGGATATGACTACGAAGCAATCCGGCAAGCTGAGGAATGGTACATAGAGGCAGGAAGGGGCATGGGACCAACCCTGCTTATGGCTAGCGAAAAACAGGCCTATACTCTCTGTGACATGGGGACTTTCCTCGCCTACAAGGGTAAGATAGACCTGGTACCCATTGTGGACAAGGGTAGTATACTGCTTAATGTTTACTCTGCAATTGCCTGTAATCCAGAGAAGAACCCCAAGGTCAAGTATGAAATGGCAAACAATCTGGTAAACTTCCTCACATCACCTGAGATACAAAAACTAATCGGTAACTACGGCACCAAGCAATACGGCGTGCCACTATTTATACCTTGTGCTGGAGCTGAACCTCAGTCTTGAATAACTCAGGTGGTAAGGCACATTGACTGAACTGTGGCAAGGGCTAATTAAAGCGATACAGCTGATAGTAACCTTTGACCCGGAGGTTATGGAGATAGCCGGGAGGTCGCTGGCAATCGCCGCGACCTCCTGCAGCATCGCTTCTTTAATGTGCCTGCCATTAGGTAGCTTGATTCACTTTAGCCGCTTTGCGGGCAAAAGGCTACTAATAAATTTATTGCAGACCCTGTACAGCGTCCCCACTGTCGCCATCGGTCTTTTTGTCTTCGTGCTCTTTTCCCGAGCCGGACCAATAGGAGGACTAGGCTTGGTGTTCACCCCCATAGCAATCGTGATAGGCCAGGCACTACTGGTAACACCAATAATACTCGGGCTTACTATTTCTGCCCTGAGCGGTGTGGATAAGGCAGTAACTGAAACCGCCATATCCCTTGGTGCCAGCAGGTTTCAGGCAATTATTCTCACCATAAAGGAAGTGAGATACGCGATACTGACGGCGGTGATAATGGGATTTGGTCGGGCAATCTCAGAGGTTGGGATATCTCTGATGGTGGGTGGTAATATCAAAGGATTTACCAGAACCATCACTACTGCCATCTCGCTTGAAACATCAAAAGGTGACATTGAGTTATCAATAGCCCTGGGAATAATACTGATTTTACTGGCAATGATAATAAACTTCGCCCTGAACCGACTCCAGCAGAGGTAATAATCAATGAGCTTGATAGAAACCATCAACCTAGGACAACAGTTTGACAGGCGATATGTCCTGAAAGAGATAAACCTTAAAATTGATAAGGGTGAGGTCTTCGCCTTAATCGGTCCCACCGGTGCCGGTAAAACAACACTACTAAGGCTGTTAGACCTCCTGGAAATATCATCTTCGGGCACTGTCTATTTCGATGGAGTGGATGTTACCCGCTCCCAGCGTCACCGGCTAGAGGCACGCCGCAGGATGTCCTTTGTACAGCAGAAGCCGATAGTATTCACTATGAGCGTTTATGACAATATTGCCTGCGGCTTAAGGTGGAGGCACGAAAAGGACCAGACTATCCGGCAGAAGGTAGAAAGTGTTTTGGAACTGGTGGATATGGCTCCTTACAGCAGTAGGAATGCCAAAACTCTTTCCGGGGGTGAGACACAGCGGGTAGCTATAGCCCGGGCACTGATTGCCGAACCAGAGGTGCTATTTCTCGATGAGCCCACCGCTAACCTTGACCCTGCTTCCACAGCCAAAGTAGAGGAGATTTTGGCACATATTATCCGTGAGCAAAAGACAACTGTAGTCATGGCTACCCACGATATGTCCCAAGGACAGCGCATCGCCAGCAGAATCGGGGTTCTTATGAGCGGAGAGATACTGCAAGTAGGTACTCCTAACGAAATATTCTGTTTGCCCAGTACTAAAGAAGTGGCTGAATTTATTGGCGTCGAAAACATACTTAACGGGATAGTGATAGAAAAAGATGCTAATCTGGCAACTATTGAGGTAAACAGTAGCATAATCCAGGCAATTTCCGATTACGCAGTAGGCGACAGAGTTTACGTTATCATCAGACCTGAGGACATAACTTTCACACTTGCCAAAGATACAAGCAGCGCCAGAAATGTATTCAAGGGCAAAATAACCAGAACAACCCCGGTAGGACCACTGGTAAGGATTGAGGTGGATTGCGGTTTTCCCCTGCTTGGCGTGGTAACAAAGAAGTCAGCAGAAGAGTTGGAACTTAGCATCGGTAAAGAGGTTTACACCAGCTTTAAAGCTACTGCGATACACACTATCAAGAGGTGGAACCAGTAATTTAAACAACACGGGCATTGAGAGGACAAGGCCTGGCATTGACACTCTAATTTAATCTGTGTAGTATATCTTTGCGTGGCAGCGTAGCTCAGTGGTAGAGCAGAGGACTCATAAGCCTTTGGTCGTGGGTTCAAATCCCTCCGCTGCCAGTTTTTTTTATTGTCTTTTTACACCACCCTCTATCTGACCTCAAGGGGATTCTTGACCCTCACATCCTATTTGTTTGAGCAACTGCAACAAGCGACTTTCATTCTACGCCAGCACCACCCCCCTTTCAACAACCTGCCCTAAAGGTCATTTAGAACCTATCCCCCTGACCCCCTTCCCTTATTAAGGGAAGGGGGAATTTAGACAAGAGAGGGCTTTGCCCCCTCTCTAAATTTTCTTACCCTTTCTTTTGACGACGGGAGCCTAGTTAATCAGGGCTTAGAAGTTAGTACCTAGTTTTGAGAAAGTGGAGTGTTTAAGAGGGGCTAACGCCCCTCTTTCAAAACTATTTCCCCCGCTCCTTAAAAGGAGAGGGGGATTAAGGGGGTGAGGTTGCTAACCAATATCTAAGAGGACAAAGCCTGTAGTGAAATCCAAAATTCCAAGCACGAAACTCTAAACGAATCCAAAACACTAATTACCAAAACCCAAACCCTCAGGTTTTGAATTCAGGGCTTAGAAATGAGTTTAGCAACCTTTCACCCTCTTAGCTGTTTGTTCAGAACCTATCCCCCTGACCCCCTTCCCTTGTAAGGGAAGGGGGAATTTAGACAAGAGAGGGGTTTCACCCCCTCTCTAAATTTTCTTACCCTCTCTGATAATGGGGGTTTATTTAATCAGGGGTGTCTAAGAAGGGCGTTAGCCCCTATTCTAAAACTATCTCCCTCTCTCTTTGATAAGGAATAGGTACTATAAGGAGAGTCGAAGAGAGGCTTCGCCTCTCTTACAATTAAACTCCCCCTCCCTGGTAAGGGAGGGGGATAAAGGGGGCGAGGTTGCTAACCAATACCTAGGGGGTGAGGTTAATAAATAATCCCAGTTTGCTATGTCTATCCCGGGCGTGATAGACTTCAAGGAAAACAGGACACCTGGCATGAAGATACTGGTAACTAATGATGATGGAATATTTGCTCCAGAGCTATGGATATTGGTTAAGGAGCTGAAAAATGTGGCTCAGGTAGCAGTGGTAGCCCCCGATAGAGAGCAGAGCGCTATCGGCACTGCGGTTACCCTGCGCCGACCATTAAAGGTTCACAGCTTGAACTCGGTGACAGCCGGAGTAGAAGCCTACTCAGTAGAAGGCACACCTGCCGATAGCGTTATTCTGGCTTTGGGTAAACTGGTTAAGGACAAGATAGACCTGATTATTTCAGGCATAAACCCGGGACCGAATCTGGGCGATAATGTACTTGTTTCGGGGACAGTGGGTGCCGCATTACAGGGCTACCAGCATGGTGTCTCCTCCCTGGCCATTTCCGTAGGCGCTCCCGATAACCGCTACTTTGATAATGCCGCTAAATTAGCCGCTTTGTTAGCTAAGAAGATTGATTCCAATGTCTTACCTGAGAATATTTTCCTTAATGTAAACCTGCCAGCCTTACCTCTGGCAGAAATCAGAGGAATAGAGATTACCGAAGTAGCCAGTAAAGCTTATGCTGACACGGTTGAGGTGGAGGACGATGGGAGACGGAAATACTACTGGCTGATACGTCAGCAAGTGGGCAAGGATACCCATAAGAAAACAGATATAGGAGCAATAGAGCGGGGTAGTATCTCCATCACCCCCCTGCATGCCAATTTGTTCTGTAAGCCTTTCCTTATTCCGGATAGTCTATGTTCCGACCTCCTTCAGGAACTACGGTCAATGGGCAGAAGCTAATTTGGGGGACGTTTAGAACCTATCCCCATGACCCCCTTCCCTTACCAAGGGAAGGAGAAGTAAGTGAAATCCAAAATCCCAAGCACGAAACCCTAAACAAATTCAAAACACTAATTACCAAAACCCAAGAAACCAACACACTTTTAAGTTTAGAATTTATTCTGAGAAGGCGGTGAGGGATTGGGTAGGGAATAAAGAGAGCTATGTCCTGTTTAATAACATCAAAATGTATAATGATGCCCTGAATTTTGACCTCCTGGTAGCAAAGGGAACGAAATAATTCTGAAGAAGTAGGGCTGTCCGTAACTTGTTTTCTATTCTTCCCGGATATGTTGCTATGGTGATTGCTCTGTCTGTGATTTAGCCTGGCGGTCTCTCAGCCAGCGTTTAATCTCATCCAGGGCGGGAGGGGCGATATAAAATAACTGTATATCTGACGGGAGTTGAACCTGATGTCCTTCTCGCATAAACAGTATCCCGATTTCATCCGCTTTAAGTGTTTTATCAATCTGCTTGGCAATGTATTCGTTTCTCTTTTTGCTTGCCCTCAGGTAAGAATCATAGACCCTGTTAATTACCTTCTGATTCTGCAAACCGACAACCAGGCACCTACTCCAGTCCATAAATTCGGTCAGCAAATCGCTCTTTTCAGCGGCTTCCAGTTGAGCTCCTTTGTCTAACCTGTTTTTAATAATCCCACAGCTTTTATCATTCAGTTCTTCTATCGCCTTAATCCCATCATCCCCACCCACCGGGATTAATTCGTGGTATATTTTGTTAACCTTGCCCAGTTTAAGTTCCAGGTCAGTCATCTGGTTTTCCACTTGGTTCCAGTACTTGTTAAATTTTCCCAGATACTCAGCTTGTGGCTCTATGCCACGGTAAATAAGGGGAATAAAATATAACCTTCTCCCTTCCTTAAACTCCTCAACCAGAGGTTTCTCTATTTTCCCGAGCTCTTCAGCCATTATTAACCTCCCAAGGCAATTGGATTTTATTATAAAATAGCTAGGGACGCAAGATTGTTGCAAGAGGGAGGGTGCTGATATAGAATGAATGGAGGTAATACTGATGAGAGTGGTTAGGCTTATCCCGATACTATTTACTCTTCGTAAAATATTAGCGGGAATATTTTCATATATTCCAGGAGTTACCTCGCTGGCACATAGAACTATTGTTAAGGTAGAGGAGGTAGGGATAATTCCTGAGGCGAGATATCGTTACTCTACTTGGTTAAGGTATCTCGTAGTAGCTTACCAATACGGTCTCCCTACGCAACCGGAAGTTGTCGTTGAGCTTGGTCCGGGTGCTTCTATCGGCGTAGGGCTTGCTGCCTTAATCTCAGGTAGTAGTGAATACTTCGGACTCGATGTTGTCAAACGTTGTAACCCTGAAAAAGATACTAAAATTTTTGACCAGCTGATAGAATTATTCAATAAACGAGAAGCTATCCCGGGCGAGAGTGAATTTCCAGTGGTATTACCACGTTTAAAATCATATGAGTTTCCAGGCAACATACTTACTGAGGAGCGTTTAAAAGCATCCCTAGAGTCGGACAGGATAGCCTTCATAAGAAACAGTCTTGCTAAGATGGAAAGCGTAGAAAGTAATCCCATTCAATATGTTGTTCCCTGGCAGAGTTCGGAAATTATTAATAAATTAGAATCCTGTGTTGATATGGTATGCTCTCAAACGGTGTTAGAGTATGTTGATAATCTTGAAGATGTTTATAAATTACAGTATCTTTGGCTTAGACCAGGCGGTTATGTGTCTCATGAAATTCCTTTCGGAAGTCTTGGACTTGCCGCTGAATGGAATGGACATTGGAGATATTCAGAGCTTGCATGGAAATTGGTTCACGGGAATAAGCCGTTCTTTATAAACAGGCAACCCCACTCTGCTCACCTCAAATTATTAAGAGACTGCGGATTTGAAGTCGCCTGTTCTCTCCAATACAGGAAGCCCACTAGGATTCAAAAAAAACACCTTGCCCCTCGATGGCGAAACGTTGTCTCGGAAGATGACTTAACTTGTAGTGCGGCGTTCATTCAGGCAGTTAAGAACTTTAAACCTGACCAGTAGTATATGAGAAGCTGACAAAGGCTAATTTTGAGATAAATACTCTGCCACCGATTACCATAAGTTTTCCTATTGGTTCCAAGCTTGCCATTTTTGTTTGCTTGTCTCAAGGGTTACAGCCTTACCAGAGCCGCTTGCCCTCCCTGTTGCCACATTTTTCTCTATTATAACAATAACTCAGTGAGTACTGGAAGGGAGTAAGATAGGGATACGGCTTTAGGTTTGGCTTTGGACTATTTTCGAGAGGGATATAAAAAGACAATAAAAAACTGGCAGCGGAGGGATTTGAACCCACGACCAAAGGCTTATGAGTCCTCTGCTCTACCACTGAGCTACGCTGCCACGCAAAGATATATCACACAGATTAAATTCTACTGTCAATCTTAGATTGTTTATTAACCTTACCCTTCTAGGTAGTTGTTAGCAACCTCACCCCCTTAATCCCCCTCTCCTTTCAAGGAGAGGGGGAGATAGTTTTAAAAGAGGGGCTAACACCCCTCTTGGACACCCCTTATTAAATAAAGTTTCTGTTATCAAAGAGGTAGGGGATTGGTTGTGTAAGAGAGGTTCCACCTATCTTTGACTCTCCTTATAGTACCTATTCCTTATCAAGGAGAGGGGGAAATAGTTTTGAAAGAGGGGCTGATGTTCCTCTTAGACACTCTGATTAAGTAGGCTCCTGTCGTCAAAAGAAAGGGTAAGAAAATTTAGAGAGGGGTTTCACCCCTCTCTTGTCTAAATTCCCCCTTCCCTTATTAAGGGAAGGGGGTCAGGGGGATAGGTTCTGAACGAACATCTAAGAAAGTAAGGGATTGGCAAGCTCTTTCTCAAGCCCTCTTAGATATTGGTTAGCAACCTCACCCCCTTAATCCCCCTTCCTTACCAGGGAGGGGGAATTTGATTGTAAGAGAGGCTTTGCCTCTCTTCGACTCTCCTTCAGTATTTTTCTTTCTGAAGGAGAGGGGGATAGGTTCTAAATGTCCTCAAAATGGTTTGTCCCAAAGACAAGATTTGTGATACCATTATGTGATATGCTTCTGCCAACATTATGTTAAACGGAAGCTCAGCCCCGTAACAATAAGAGGTGGACAGATGAACTACATAGTTTTGGTGAAACAAGTTCCCGATATCAAGAAAATACCCAAAGATGCCTGGGATAAAGAGAAGGGCACATTAAAAAGGGGCTTGTTAGATAATGTCTGCAATGAGATGGACAAGCAGGCATTGACCTTTGCCATAAGAATGAAGGAGAAACATAACGGCAAGGTAGTCAGCTTAACTATGGGGCCACCTTTCGCCGAAGAGGTATTGAGGTATGCTTTATCTATAGGGGCTGACGCCGGCGTTTTATTGACTGACCGGAAACTGGGCGGCGCTGATACTCCGGCTACTGCCTATCCCTTAGCCCGTGCAGTGAGACGGATTGAAAAGGAGATTTTTAAGGGCAGTAGGGACTATATAATTGTCTGCGGTATGCAATCAGTTGACGGTGATACCGCCCAGGTTCCCCCGCAGGTTGCCGAGGAGCTAGGCATAGCGCATATCGCCTATAGCACATCATTCAACTTTGATAATGGTCATTTAGCCGTTACCAGAATAACCCGAAGAGGCACCGAAACGGTAACCCCGGAAAGCTATCCCTGCCTGGTGACTGTCGCCGAGTGGACACAGCCACTAAATGCTACCTTCAGCCGGACGAGATGGGCGTATTCCCAAAAACTCTACCAGTGGAGCGCTGAGGATGTCAGTACCGAGGAATCCCGCATCGGACTAGGCGGCTCCAGAACCAGTGTTGTCAAAATATTCTCCCCGGAAGAAATCAGGCAGAAGAAGTGTGTTTTTGAAGGCGACTTGAAGAAACTGGTAAGCTGCCTGGCAAAATCCTACACAAGTAAACAGGAGGCTGTAGAAGAAACCCGCAAACCAAAATATCAGCCTCAGAAAGGAAAGAGGAGCACTTATACCGGGGATGTCTGGATATACGCCGAGCAGGAAGGGGGAGAAATAAACCCGGCTTCACTGGAAATACTGGGCAAAGCCACGGAACTGGCCAGCTCCCTCGGTGAAAAGGTTGGCGCTGTGGTGGTAGGTAAAGATATAAAAGGATTATCTGAAGAATTGATAGCCTGTGGAGCCGACAGGGTATTTGTTGCCGAGCACGAGTTGCTGGAAAATTTCCTGCCCGTTCCGTATAAAGAGGCAATTTCCCAGCTAATCAAAAAATATAAGCCGCAGATGATGTTGTTTAGTGCTACCCCTTTAGGCAGGGAGCTGGCGCCAAGGGTAGCTTATAGCTCAAAATCGGGATTGACTGCCGACTGCACTGAACTGGAGATAATAGATTATCAACAGAGTGACCAGGAACTCACCGGGATTCTAATGCAGACCCGACCGGCGCTGGGTGGAAATATAATGGCAAGTATCATCACCAAGAACTCAATACTGCAAATGTCTACGGCACGACCGGGAGTTATGAAAGCCCTGGAACCAGACAGGAAAAGAGCAGGCGAGGTTATCGAGTACATACCCGATATAACACCATCCGATTCAGGCGCCAGGATAATCTCGGCGGAGCGCTATAAATCTACCTTTAACCTCAGGGAAGCTAAAATAATCGTCAGCGGCGGCAGAGGATTAAAGACCAAAGAAGGCTTTGAAAAGTACATACCTCCGTTAGCGGAATGCCTGGGCAAATTCTTAAAGCAGGAAGCAGTGGAGGGAGCCTCAAGGTTAGCTGTGGAGTCGGGATTCATCGACCGCAGTCATCAGGTTGGTCAGACCGGGCAGACAGTCCAGCCCAGGTTGTATGTAGCAGTTGGTATTTCCGGAGCAGTGCAGCATCTGACCGGTATGCAAAGCTCTGATATTATCCTGGCTATCAATAAAGACCCCAATGCCCGAATTTTCACTGTTGCTGATTACGGAATAGTAGGTGACCTGGAAGTGATAGTCCCTGAACTCATCAATATACTGGGTTCACAGGAAGGAAAAGGATGAACGGTCTAAATAAGATGGATGTATTAATTGTTGGTGGAGGTGCCGCCAGTCTAGCCGCAGCTATAAAACTAAAGCAACTGCTAAATGAAAACGATAGAAAGGAATCAGTGGTTGTTATCGAAAAAGCGGACAAGCTGGGGCAGCATAATCTATCTGGAGCCGTCTTTGAGGCTGATGTGCTGGAGGAACTGGTTCCCGACTGGAGACAAAGAGAGGACAGATTTGTCCCCAAGATGCTGGCAAACCGGGTGGAACGGGATGAACTGACTTTCCTACTGACCGATAAACTGGCGATAAAGGTCCCTGAAATCTTTGTCCCCTCAGCCATGCGCCATAAAGGAAACTACACTGTTTCCGTTAGCGAGCTGGTTAACTGGCTGGGAGGTATTGCCCGCTCCCTTGGCGTCGAGGTATATACCGGTTTTGCCGGCAGAGAAATCGTCGTCAAAAATGGCTTTGTCACCGGCGTAAAGCTCGGTGATAAGGGACTGGATAAAGAGGGGGGAAGACAACCAAACTATATCCCCGGAGAAACACTGGAAGCCAAGGTAACTGTCTTCGGCGATGGCTCTCTGGGAATGCTATCCGACCAGTTAGTCAAGGAATTTAATCTCAATGACGGGAGAAATCCGCAGGTCTATTCCGTCGGCGTTAAGGAGATTATCAAATTACCTGAGACAAATAACTTCGGCAACAACCGGGTGATACATACCATTGGTTTCCCCAACAAACTATTTACCCCTGATATCTTCGGGGGAGGCGCAATATATAGCATGGGAGAGAATACGGTAGCGCTGTCTCTCATCCTGTCTATGGACTGGAGATACTACGACCTCAATCCTCAGCGAGAACTGCAGCTGTTCAAATCCCACAGGCTGGTCAGGAAACTGCTTAAGGGTGGGGAGGTGATAGCTTACGGTGTCAAGACGCTTCCCGAAGGCGGCTATTACTCCGTACCCGAACTGGTCACCAATGGCGCCATTCTGGTGGGAGATGCTGCCGGTCTGGTTAATGTGAAAAAGCTCAAGGGGCTGCATTACGCCATCAAATCAGGAATAGTCGCCGGTGAGGCTATCTTCAAGTCTCTGGAACACAACGCCTTCTCCAAGTGGGCATTAAAGAGATATGAAGACCAGTTAAATGAGAGCTTCGTTATGAAGGACCTGGAGGGAGCGAGGAACTACCGACAGGTTTTTACCAAATCAGGCAGGTTAGGAATATATATGGGAGCACCGCTAACATTCATCCAGCAGTGGCTCCCCTTTAAATTAGGTACTAAGCCAGATTATGAAGGTATGGCCAAATCCAGGCTAAAAAGACGATATAGTGGTGGCATTGACCGGCTGACTGCGGTTAGCCTCTCCGGCACCAATCACAGGGAGGAGCAGCCCTCCCATATCATTATCCTGGACCCGGCACAATGTACTGCCTGTGAGGAAGAATATGGATGCCACCCCTGCGAGTTATTCTGCTCAGGAGAAGTATATAAATTTGAAGATAACAGCCTGATGTTAAGCCCGTCCAACTGCCTGCACTGTCAATTATGCCGGGTAAAATGTCCCCGTCAGAATATCCGGTGGGTGGTTCCTGAAGGGGGCGACGGACCAAAATACAAGGTAATGTAACCTTTCACCCCACAAGTTAACTGGCTTGACACAACATACCGTCCCTGATAGACTTTTCAGGATGCGTGGCCCCGTGGTGTAGCGGTCTAACATGCCACCCTGTCACGGTGGAGATCGTGGGTTCAAATCCCACCGGGGTCGCCAGCTAGACTCCCCCAAAATTTTTGTCAGCCTGCTCTACATTGTTTCTGGGAAAGCCCTAACCAGCACACGGGCATCTACGGCAGCACACCCTTTCCCTTCATCAAAGACTATCAGCGGGTTTATTTCCATCTGGTCTATCTCGGGGAAGTCCTCAATTAGAGCAGAGAAGCGAAGCAGCACCTCTTTCAATGCATTTACATCGCGGGGATGGCTGCCGCGCCACCCCGTCAGCATGGGCAGGCTCTTGAGCTGACGTAGCATCCGCTCCGGGTCAAGGTCGATGAGGGGATGCAGAGAAAAGGCTACATCCTTTATCATCTCCACCTGAACGCCTCCCAAACCCACCATCACCAGAGGTCCGAATACCGGGTCCTGCGACACCCCCACAATTACCTCCTGACCTCCAGAGACCATAGGTTGGAGCATCACACCCTCCATCTCATCCTCACGCCCCAGTTCTTTAAGCCGACGGGTTATATCATTAAACGCCTGCCTCACCTTCTCCGCAGATTTCAGCCCCAAAATTACACCACCTACGTCAGTCTTGTGAATTATTGTTGACGAGCGTAATTTCATTACCACTGGGAAACCCAGTTCTTTGGCTTTTTTAGCTGCTTCTGTAGCTGAAGCAGCAGAAACGGTAGGTACTACGGGGATGCCATACATCTGGATAAGATTAATAGCCACTTCCGGTGGCAGCCAGGTGCCTTCCTCGGTAACCTTTACTGAGGCATGAAGGAAGTCGCTGGCTTTCTCTGAATCAATATCAGGAAACCTGGGCACTTTACCTTCGGGCATCTCCCGATACCGGGTATAGCTATAAGCCTGGGCTAGCGCTTGCACTGCATACTCGGGGAAAACAAAAGAGGGTATGTAGCGGTTGTTGTCCAGTTGCAGATTTACCGGTGAACCCCGAGACATCATAAAGCAAGCCACCAACGGCTTTTCTCCCTGATGACTTGCCACCACTTCCCGAACGGCAGAGGCTACCTCCTCAGGACGAGTTACCAAAGGCGGAATATAGATAAGAATGACAGCATCCACCTCAGGGGCATCCAGAACAGTGGCAAGGGCTTGCCGATATTGCTCCGCCGTGGCTGAAGCGATAATATCGACCGGGTTAGCCACACTGGCTTCCTGAGGCAAGAACTGACTCAGCTTCTTTTGCGTCGCCTCGGATAAAGGTGGTACACTAAGCCCATAGCTCTCACAGGCATCAACCGCCAGGATACCCGGACCACCGGCGTTGGTGATAATGGCTACCCGGTTACCTCTGGGTAGTGGCTGGTAAGCCAGTACCTGGGCAACACCAAACATCTCCTCAATGGTATCAACTCGTATCACCCCAGCCTGATGAAAAAGAGCATCCACCGCCACATCAGTAGCTGCCAGAGCTCCGGTATGGGATGAAGCAGCCCTGGCACCAGCTGCAGAGCGACCACTCTTCATCACAATGATAGGTTTTTTCCGTGAAACCCGCCGGGCAATACGGCTGAATTTGCGGGGGTTGCCGAAAGACTCCAGATACAACAGAACAATATCAGTATCCTCGTCATCTTCCCAGAACTCCAAAAGGTCGTTAGAGGAAATGTCGACTCTGTTACCGATACTGACGAACTGAGCCATTCCCAGGTTGATGCTCCTGGCGTAGTCAAGCAGGGCTATTCCCAAAGCACCACTCTGGGAGCCCATGCTTATCCGTCCCGACGGAGGTATCACCGGGGCAAAGGTCGCATTAATGGACACGTCTTTATCAGTATTGAGCATACCCAGGCAGTTGGGACCGAGAAGACGAAGCCCGTAAGAGTGTATCTTTTCCCGCAAGGAATGCTCCCGTTCTCTACCCTCCTCTCCGGTCTCACCAAATCCGGCTGATATAACGATGAGGCTCCCCACACCCTTCTGAGCACACTCATCCACCACTTCTAAAACAGCGGCTGAAGGGACTACAATCACCGCCAGGTCTACATCTCCAGGGACATCCAGAATCGAGGGATAGGCTTTGACACCACCCACCGCCGGGGCACTACGGTTAACCGGAAAGACGGTGCCGGTAAATCCAAACTCAAGGATGTTACGAAAGATAGCCCCACCCACCGTTTCCGGGTCTCGGGAAGCACCGATAACAGCCACACTTTGCGGGTAGAAAAGACGGTGCACTCCTGTCAATCGGGCTACATGTTCCCGATAAGCCTGGCGCTGGACAAACTCCTCCTGCCGGGTCAGGTCAATTAAGTAGTTGTAAATGCCATCTTCGTAGTGTTTGGTGCTTTGAAAGCCACTTTCGTCAAAAACCTCAAGCATCATGGTGTTTTCCGCCAGCACCCGGGCAATAAACTTCTGGTAGCCAAAGCGAATGGCGGCGGCAGCTAGTTGCTCCAGAAGAGCAGTGCCGATGCCACGCAACTGAATATTGTCCTCGACGGCAAAAGCTACCTCGGCACTCTTGCCGTCAGGTAAAGCATCCCAGCGCCCGATAGCGATTATCCTCTCCTGTTCTCCCTCACCAGTGGTCGCCACATAAGCACACCGCTGAGGAAGCTCCACCTCAGTATAGTAGGCTGCCTCTTCATCGGAGGCGTAAGCCTTGGCGTATTGAAAGCGAAGGTAGCGGGTTCGCGGGCTGAGTCGGTAGAAAAAATCAAACCACCGCTGTTTATCGTCAGGTCGGATGGGTCGGAGACGCAGGCTCCGACCATCTCGCAGTATCACCACTTCAGCGGGCAACTGACGCAAGCTACGGGTTTTAGCTTTTCCTCTCTGAGAAGACATGCTAAAGCCTCAGTCCACTTCTTATTTTGATGATAGGTTTACTCCACTGGATTGTCAAATTGAATTAAACACTGAGCTTTTTCTCAACCGAGCTAAAACGCTCATATTATCTACATCTGCTCTTTCCTGTTCAATGTCGCCATCTTCTTAATGGGTGACATTTTCTCAGAACAGTTACATGGTGATAAAATCATAGAGCCTCAACACACAGGCAATTCGGAGAATTGACAAGGGTTCACTCCCATGCTAACCTTTAAAGTGTGTTGGCTAAAAGAAGGAGGTATTTTGTGGAAGAAATCCTAAAACAGTTACAGGATTCAATGTATGAAGGCAATAGAGTTGAATCTGAAAGGCTGGCTCGGGAAGCACTATCAAGTGGTATAGAGCCTCTGAAGGTTATTGAGAAAGGGATGAAACCTGGTCTAACCCGTGTAGGGGATGCATTTGAGACTGGTGCCCTTTTCCTTCCAGAATTAGTTGGTGCCGGAGACGCAGCTCTAGCGGTTGGTAATATTATTGACGAGGCACTTGGCGAGAGGAAAGAGACTATTCCATATAAAGGGACTTTTGCTATTGGTTCAGTTAAAGGTGATATCCACACAATTGGGAAGGGTATTGTAGCTACAATGATGAGGGTAAATGGATTCAAAGTTATAGACCTGGGTGTGGATGTAAGCCCTGAGGAATTTTTAGAAGTTGCTGACAAAGTGGAAGCTATAGGTCTTTCCGGCTTACTATCACTGTCAACCAAGAGTATGGAAGAAACGATTAAGAAAGTATCACCTAAATACCCCGATGTATTAATAATTATTGGTGGAGCAGCGGTAGACCCGGCACTCGCGAAAGCATTTGGTGTTCTATACGGAGCTGATGCTGCCAGCGCTCCTAGAATAGTTGAGGAAAACATTAAGCAGAGGAGACAATGACAAAACTGAGAATTGAAGGAGTACTCACTGAGTCAGAGAGGGAGAGAATTCATCGGTCAGCGGTTACTCTCTTGGAAAAGCTGGGCTTTATGTGCAACCACCCAGGGATCCTTGAGGCTTTCCGGCAGGCTGGCTGTGAAGTTGGGGATGAAATAGCAAAACCAAAAGGCGCCAGAGTGGTAACTTTTACTGAGGAGATAATCAGTGATGCCCTAAATAAGGCTCCTTCTCAGTTTACCTTATATCCCATTGCTCCAGGATACAGGGAAATAAAATTTGGGAGTGGGGAAGTATATTTTGCCACAACCGGCAGTAACAGCCTGTGGGATATTGAGACCGGTGAACTGAGGGATGCTGTGCTTTCAGATTTTGTCACCGGAAGTCGATTAATCGATGCCCTTGAGAATTTCGATGCCAATATGGGATATCCACATTATTGGATGTATGATGTGGCCAGGATGGATGAGTATGAGAAGTATGGACTTGTTGGCGCTTTAATGAATGCGGTGCCAATGCTACATTGTGGAAAAGCCCAAATTCGCGTTTTTGAATGTTCCACTGAACAAGAGCTTACGGATAATTTAAACCTGTGGGCAATTACTGCCGGGGGTAAAGAGGCTTTCCGAAGAAAGCCTACCGGTGCTATTATGGTGTGCTTCACGTCTCCACTCAGTCTTATAGGTCGTACTGAACCGGGTGAGCCTCTGGGTTGGGCCGATTGGTTATGGGGTGGATTAAATGCAGGAGTTCCTTTTGTCATCAAGCCTTCCGGAATCATAGGTGCCAGTTCGCCGGTAACAGTTGCCGGCAGTATTGTCCAAGGCGTAGCCGAAATTCTGGCAACACTTGTGGCAATTCAAGCGATTATTCCGGGACATCCTATAGTATTTGGGGACTTTACGGGGAGTCTGGATATGATAACCGGAGGGAAAGGAAACTGCAATCCAGAAGCGCTCCTATTGCATCTAGGGCTAGATTCAATGGCACACTATTACAGCAAGCCTTCATTGTGGTTTCCCGGGTCAATAAATGCCGTCGGCGTGGACTCTCAGGCTGCCTGGGAACATGCAGAAACCTATCTTTTGGCGTCTCTGGCTGGTGTAAATATGACCATGTCAAGTGGTGGTCTTGGTCAAGGTATGGCAGGCGACTATCGACAATATTTAGTAGATAATGAGATTATCGGCACGGTAAAGCACATAGTAAAGGGTATCAATATGAATGAGGAAGCCATTCCCTTGGACTTAATGATAGACACGGGCTTCGGTGCATTAGGGGCTAATTTTCTGGGTAGTGAGCATACTAGGAGATTATACAAGACTGAGATGTGGCGAAGGTCTTCCCTGACCAATACTTTAACGTGGGATGCATGGAAAGCACAAGGAAAAAAGACCTTATGGGACAGAGCCGGTGAAAGGGCGAGGGAACTTTTGAAGAAACATAAACCAGATATTCCCGAAGGCCTTCAGCAGGAAATTCGTGGGTATCTGCTCCAAGCCCTTGAGCGTGAAGGGGTTAAGGGAGACCAAGCCAAAAGGATTATGGATAAGACTTATTGGAATGGATGATTCCGAGTGTTATAATAAAAATAGAATAAGAGGAACATGTAAGTGCTTGGAAGGAGGTAAGATATGTGAAGCGGTGTTGTACTAAAGCAGCAGCCTCAAAATCTAAGATTAGGAGAAAAAATTAGTGTCTAAACTTAAAAAAGCAATGGTATTAATTGTGATGGGTTTGGTGGTGCTCTCACTAGTTGTTGCTGGCTGTGCTAAACCAGCACCGGCACCGGCACCGGCACCGGCACCGGCACCAGCGCCAGCACCAGCGCCAGCACCGGCGCCAGCCCCAGCACCGACACCAGCACCGCCTCCTGCGGCTGAGGTGTTCAAATGGCGTATGCAAACAATGCTCTTACCCCAAGAGCTATGGTTTGGGCTGGAAGAGCAAAGGTGGGACGAGATAAGAGAGGAAACTGGCGGGCGGATTGATGTTACCGTCTACCCTGATGGTGCTTTAGTTCCTTTTGAGGATATTCTAGACTCCATCAGGGCGGGGGTAATTGAAATGGGCTATACCACATATTCTTACCACCAAGATTTTGCCCCGTCATTTGGTTTTGCCTATGGCATGCCCGGCTTTTTAACAAATTACTACGACAACTACAACATCCTCTATGTCTATGGACTGGCAGACCTGTGGCAGGAAGACCTGTTAGATAAAACTAATGGTGAGCTTCTTAACTGGGCTTCCAGCTGTGACGAGGCTGTAATGATGAGCAACGAGCCCATCAGGAGTATGGCTGACTTCAAAGGCTTAAAGGTAAGGACCCTGGGCAAGGCTGCCGAATGGTTTACGAAGATGGGGGCGGCTGCCACATTCGTGCCTGGGTCAGAGATATACACAGCACTTAGCACTGGCCTTGTTGATGTAGCTTTCTACGGGTCATTTTCTCCTAATAAAGACCTAAAGCTGAACGAGGTAGCAAAGTACTATACCATGCCTCCATGTCTTGGCGGCGGTGCTGTCGGACATTTCATCGGCAAAGAGGTTTTTGATAGTCTACCTCATGACCTTCAGATTTACCTCGAAAATAAACTTGTGGCAGACTGGGGTCTCTATAGCAAAGCTTACCTGGACGATATCCTCCAGGCTAAACACGAAATCTTCGAAAAGCAATGCACCGAGTCACGCATTCCTCAAAGCGAAGTGGACAAGATGAATGTACTAGCCTGGGAGGTTATAGACACGATGGCTAAAGACGCTGCCAGCGAGAAGGCTCTCGCGATATTCAAGCAATATCTGAAGGATAAGGCGGAGTGGTCCGGTAAATAGAGTGGTGTCTTTTTGCTATGCCATTGAATGAGCAAAGACAAGGCGTGAAAAGGCTGGTTAAGGCTCTCAGCATTGCTGAGAGCCTTAACCAGTGGATGGGGCGGCTATTGGCCTCTTTGTTCTATGTTATGATGGTTGCAATGGTCTTTGAGGTGATAGCCAGGTATGTCTTTAATGCGCCTACTAATTGGGTTTACGAGCTATCTTCTTTCATTTTCACTGTTACCTGTTTACTTGGGGGAGGATATCTCCTTTTACACAAAGGGCATATTAGTGTAGACATTCTTTATAATCGTCTGAGTCCGAGAGGAAGAGCCATTATGGATTTATGCTCTGCTCCCCTTTTTTTCCTCTTTATAGCTATCTTATTGTGGCAGGGGACAATCTTCTTCTTGAATTCCCTATCCTTTTGGGAACACACAATCACTGCGTGGGCTCCTCCCTTGTACCCTATAAAGCTAGCTCTACCGATAGGGGCTGCTCTCATTTTTCTCCAGGGATTGGTTAAATTTATTAAGGATATTTTTATTGCTACCAGAGGACAGATAAAATGGAGTTGAGCCCTATAGCGATTACCATTATTCTGTTTGTGAGCATGTTTGTCCTGCTAACGACGGGGCTGCCCATAGCCTTTGTCTTAGGTGGCATTGGTACCCTGAGCTGTATCCTCTTGTGGGGTCCCTCTGCTATTTATATGGTGGCAGCGAAAGCCTTTGGGGCCACCATGGACATGATGCTTTTAAGCATCCCTCTATTTGTCTTGCTGGCGTCTATTCTGCAGGAGTCAGGAATGGCTGGAGCCCTCTACAATACAATACACAAGTGGATGGGTGGTTTAAACGGAGGTCTGGCAGCAGGCACTGTTCTTATTGCGGCTGTGTTTGCCGCCATGAGCGGGCTAGCCGGTACCGCTACTGTTAGTTTAGGGCTTATTGCCCTGCCTGCAATGCTCAAACGCAACTATGATAAAAGAATGGTGACCGGCGCTATCCAGGCGGGTGGCGCTCTGGGAGTTCTTATTCCCCCCAGCATAGAAATGATAGTTTTTTGCCTCTTTGCCAAGCTATCAATAGGACGAATGTTTATGGGAGGGGTTTTCCCCGGTCTGCTTCTTGCCTCTTTCTTTGTCACCTACATACTGGTAAGGTGTGCCCTGAATCCTTCTCTGGGTCCGGGCTTGCCAGCGGAGGAGAGGGTTGGTTGGAAGGAAAAATTTGCTTCTCTAAGAGCGGTAGTGCTTCCTATGCTGGTGGTTGTTGCTGTGTTAGGCTCAATCTACCTGGGGATAGCTACCGCTACCGAGTCAGCAGCTGTTGGTGCCTTAGGTGCTCTGGTCTCAGCAGCTGTTTATCGCCATCTTAGCTGGGCGATGCTCAAAAAAGCAGGCTTCACCAGTCTGCGGCTTACCCTTATGACCATATGGATTCTCTTTGGGGCTTATGCCTTCACGGCTACCTATACAGCTTTAGGAGCAACCGAGGTCGTAGAGCAAGCCTTATTATTGATGCCGGGAGGACGGTGGGGAATCCTCATTGGTATGCAACTAACCTTTTTTGTATTGGGCTGCATCCTTGACCCGTTCGGCATCATTATGATTACGGCTCCTATTTATCTCCCGATAGTTACAGCGTTAGGTTTTGACCCCATATGGTATGGAGTCCTATATGTTATGAACATGGAAATGGGTTATCTCACCCCTCCTTATGGCATTTGTCTCTTCTACATGAAAGCTATCGTTCCACCAAGTATAACTATGGTGGATATCTACCGTTCCGTTATTCCTTTCGTAGGGCTTCAGGCACTTGGGTTGATTATTGTGGCTATTTTCCCCCAGATTGCATTGTGGTTGCCTTCACGCATGATGCCAACTCGCTAAAAATAGGGCAAGTGGCATCCTGCAAAAGGAGTAGATAAGCAGCTTGCTTATGTGCAAACTCATTGGTGGTGGAGTGCTGGTGACATAGGTTTGGTTACCTGGTATAATGAGACGGGGTAAGGTGTGAGCCAGCAAGTTGTCGTTTTCCTTGAGTAATTTTGGCGGAATGGAAGCGATGTGAAGTGAAGTATGAAGAAACCTACCCCAGTGTATTGTTAGACAGTGGACAGCTTGGTCCTTTTCCTACACATCGTCTCAAGCGTATCGATAAGCCCACGACTCTGATTACCAGCAGTGTTCAGAGGATTGACCGCAGGGAAGACGTGCTTGCGAGGGCAAGACGTGGTGAGCTTGGAGCTTCCGCACAGAGGGAGGAGTTGCGTGATGGAGTAAAGCACCCTTTGTCTGCAGGACAAATAGATGTTTTGCTCCAGCTCTCAGCAATCAAAGATAACGAAGTGGCTGCTTGCAAAGCACCGATTTCCGAAGACCCGAAGATTTTGAGCCGTCACATTAAACGCTTAGGGTACTTCTTAAAGGCCGACATAGTGGGGATTTGCCGGATCCCCGAGTCTGCTGTGTACAGTCACGATCGGCAGGGAAATCCGATCGATATCAATTACCGATATGCCATCGTTATCGTAATGAGTAAAGAATACGAGACTGTGAACGCTTCTGAAGGCCATGATTGGATAGGCGGCCCAATTAGCTTTCAGGCTTATATACGGGCCGCTTCTGTCGTTCACGTAATGGCTGATTATATTAGACGTTTAGGCTATGATGCTTCGCCACAGCATGTGTCGGGTGAGGCTGAGGAGCGATATCAAGTTCTCATCCCACCGCTCCTTCTCTGGGCAGGTATAGGAGAGGTCAGCCGGGCGGGGATTATACTGAGTCCCTTTCTGGGATTGAACTTCAAAGCAGCCGCTGTTCTTACTAACATGCCACTGGAACCAGACAAACCAATCGATTTCGGGCTTCAAGATTTTTGCGAACACTGTAAGATATGTGCCGTAGCGTGCCCAAGCAAAGCAATCCCGATGGGAAGTAAGGTAATGTATAACGGCTACGAAACCTGGAAGCTTGATGAAAAGCGCTGCGGAATGTTTTGGCTCCTTAACCAGAAAGGACAAGGGTGCAATATGTGTGTGAAGGTTTGTCCGTGGACCAGACCCTACGCTTGGCCACATAACTTAGTCCGCTGGGCAGTTGAACGTCATAGCCTAGCCAAGAGGCTCGCTATAAAAGCTGACTATATCCTTGGTCGTGGAAAGGCAGATAAAAAGGAGAAATGGTGGTTCGATTTGGAGGACGTGGATGGAGTTCTGAGAATACCGCTCCAGGATGATGATTGAAGATGACCTTGTAGAACCAGGAAAAAGCACTTCTGCCTGGCTATGGCACCAATTAAGAAAAGAGAAACAAGGAGGCAAATTAATTATGACTGAAAGGCAAAATTAGGCGTTTTCCAGGGGTGGTTAATGGTTTGATACTTTGCCTCTCCGTTAGAGGAGTGGCTCACCCCAAGACAAAGAGGGCATCTAAGGCCTATCAGGATAACCCGGTAACATCTCATGCCAGACACCTCACATGCCCAAGCGACAAACTTTTTTCGAGTAACAATAAAGCCCATAGTGGGGCGCGCCACCAGTTATCGGCGGCGGTCACCTGCTCGGTAGTGTGGTCGTTATCTAAAGCGGAATTGTTACCACTGAAATTGTTATTGTTGATGCCAACTGGCTAATATTATCACTGAAGGACTGCTTTCGCTGAAGCTGGGGGAGAAGCTTGGAGGGGTAAGTAAATTAATGGACCACATAAAGGAGAAAGAGTGATAGAAATTTGTGTAAATGAGAATCTATGTACCGGGTGCAGTATCTGTATAGAGTTTTGCCCCAAAAAGGTTTTGTCTCGCTCAACCCAACGAAGTCCCAGAGGGGTCTATCCAGCACAGGCACAGCATTTAGAGGCTTGCACTCTCTGCAGGATGTGCGAATTATACTGCCCAGATTTTGCTATAACTGTGGGAGGAGAGAAAAATGAATAGGCGAATTCTTTCAGGCACTCATCTCTTTCAGGGTGATGAGGCCTGTGCTGAGGGAGCTCTAGCTGCCGGATGCAATTTATTTGCCGGGTATCCCATCACCCCGGCTACTGAAATCTCAGAGAGGCTATCCTGGAGGTTATTTGATGTTGGTGGAATTTTTGTCCAGGGTGCTGACGAGCTTGATTCGTTAACCATTGTCATTGGTGCTACCTGTGCCGGGGCTAAAACTATGACGGCTACCTCAGGCAATGGAATATGCCTGATGCAGGAATGTATCGGTTTTGCAGCTATAACGGAAACTCCATGTGTAATTGTAGACGTACAAAGAGCCGGTCCCGGAACCGGAATAGCTACCAAGACCATGCAGGGAGATGTCTATCAGGTAAGGTATGGCAGTAATGCTGATTACGCAATAATAGCCCTTGCCCCAGAATCTCCTCAGGAGATGTTTGACCTTACTGTGGAAGCCTTTAACCTCTCGGAGATTTATAGAGTACCTACCTTTATCCTGTCAGATGAGGTAGTGGGTCATATGAGAGAGAAAGTAGTCATTCCCGAAAAGGTAAAAATTGTAGAAAGAAAAAGGCCAAAAGTCCCCCCCCAGGACTTTATTCCCTATAAAGCAGAAAGTGATACTGATGTCCCGCCTATGCCTGCCTTTGGCGAAGGGTATAGAATGCCAGTATCTGGCCTTACTCATACAGAGGCCGGTACTCCCTCTGCGGATTATGCCGTCCAGAATGCAATGGTTACCCGATTGTGGAATAAAGTGGAGAAAAAAGTGGAGCAGCTGACCAAGGTTGAGTCGGCATATCTGGAGGATGCCAAGGTAGTGGTTTTAGCTTACGGCTCGGTAGCTAGACCAGTGAAAAGTGCCGTCCTGCAGGCTAGGAAAGATGGACTTAAAGTAGGCTATCTTAGACTGATAACCCTCTGGCCCTTCCCCGACAGAGTCATTAAAGATGTTGTGATGAAACAGCCTAAAGCCTTAATCTTTCCCGAAATGAATATGGGAAAAATGATAAGGGAGGTGGAGAGAGCTGCTGGTGGAAAAACAGAAATTATCCCCTTTTCCAAGCCAGGAGTTGAACTTCATAAGCCGGGAGAAATATATAGCTTGATAAGGAGGGCAATTTAATTGGAAAAACATCCAGTTCGAGAATATTTCAGGGCAGACCGTGCTGAAGTCCCTCATCTCTGGTGTTCAGGTTGTGGCATACCTCAGGTGTGGCATTATACCCTCAAAGCAATTGAGGAGCTAAAATTAGATATAGATAAAGTTTTATGGGTGGGTGGAAGCGGTTGTACCGGAAGAATGTGCACTTACTGGAAAGGAGATTATCTCCATACCCTTCACGGCAGACCCTTAGGATTTGCCACCGGTGCCAAACTGGCCAATCCTGAACTGACTGTAATCTGCCATATGGGAGATGGTGAGACTTCGGCTATTGGCGGGAACCACCTTATTCAAACCGCAAGGCGAAACGTCGACCTGGTAGCTATAGTAATCAATAACCTTAATTATGGGATGACCGGTGGACAATTCTCACCTACTACTCCTCACGGTGCTTTCACAATGACCTCTCAATTGGGAAACATTGAATATCCCTTTGACTTGTGCAAGCTGGTTGCTACCTGTGGGGCTACCTATGTAGCCAGGTGGACTACTTTTCATGCTAGACCTGTGATTAGATCTATCAAAAAGGGTATCCAAAAAAAAGGGTTCGCTTTTATAGAAATCATCTCTCAGTGTCCTACCCAGTATGGGAGGAGAAACAAAATTGGAGATGGCGTGCAGATGATGAAGTGGCTTAAAGAAAACTCAGTACCAAAAAAGAGCGCGGAAAAATTGTCTGAGGCAGAGCTAAAGGATAAATTTATTATTGGCGAATTCGTGGATATAGAAAAGGCTGAGTATGGGGCTTCCTTAAGGGATATCATCAAAAAGAGGAGGGGATAAAATGTCTAGAACTGAGGTGATTTTCAGTGGATTGGGGGGGCAGGGAATAGTGCTTTCAGG
>Ga0307379_10000430_pt1 | contig 71198 bp, 63 predicted proteins | sample UN2MG_FD_202237 | JGI IMG/M metagenome (GOLD analysis project Ga0307379, IMG submission 202237) | Soil microbial communities from Risofladan, Vaasa, Finland - UN-2 | ecosystem: Environmental > Terrestrial > Soil > Coastal area > Acid sulfate soil | place: Finland: Risofladan, Vaasa | collected... | reverse complement strand
GTGGCGCACCCGAAGGGATTCGAACCCCTGACCTCTGCCTTCGGAGGGCAGCGCTCTATCCAACTGAGCTACGGGTGCGTCTGAGCGGAACCTAGTCAAAGGCGAAGCCTTAAGCAATGCGGCGGGGGCGAACGCCGACAGGTCCACGCCCTTCGATCTCCCGCTTTGTCCCTCCCGCCAAGGCGCGACTTGACGCGGTGCAGCATCGGCGTAGGTATGCCTAAAGTGCCAAAAGCCGGGGATTCGCCATGGACAGCGTGGACAAGAAGAAGAAGATTCTCGTGGTCGGCGGCGGCTTCGGTGGGGTGTTCGCCGCCAAGGAGCTGGCCAGGATCGGCCGCGACCGCTTCGATATCGAGCTGATCAACAACAACAATTACTTCGTGTTCCAGCCGCTGCTGCCGGAGGTCGCCGCCTCGACCATCCACTCCTCCGACGCGGTCGTGCCCTTGCGCCTGCTACTCCGCCAGACCCAGATCCGCCAGGCCGAGGTCATGGGCATCGACTTCGACAAGAAGACCGTGATCGTGGTTCAGGGCTTCAGGCGCATCCCGGTCGAGTGCCCCTATGACGAGCTCGTCATCGCGCTCGGCATGAGCGTCGATCTGAACCGCTTCCCGGGCCTGCCCGAGCACGCGCTCACCATGAAGAATCTCGCCGACGCCCACCGTCTGCGCACGCATGTCATCTCCTGCCTGGAGATGGCCGATGTGGCGACCGACGCCGAGCTCAAGCGCGAGCTGCTGACCTTCGTCGTCGTCGGTGCCGGCTTCTCCGGCGTCGAGACCGTGGCCGAGGTGAACGATCTGATCCACCGGGCGCTGCGCTATTATCCCAACATCACGCATGAGCAGATCAAGGTCTACCTCATCGAATATGCCTCCCGCATCCTGCCCACCTTCCCCGCCGACCTGGCCGAATATGCGACGCGGCGCTTGCGCAAGAACGGCATCGACGTAAAGACCGGCATCGGCACCAAATCGGCAACCTCGACCGCGATCGAGCTCACCGATAACAGCATCATCCCGACCCGGACCATCGTCGCCACCATCGGCAACGGGCCCAATCCGCTGGTCGAGTCGCTCGGGCTCGACATGCATTGGGGACGGATCAAGACCGACCGCTTCATGCGCGTCCCCGGCCATGACGGGGTTTGGGCCATCGGCGACGCGGCCGAGATCCCGCTGGTGGAGCAGCCGGCCGAGGACCCCGCCCATTACGCGCCCCCGACGGCGCAATTCGCCGTGCGCGAGGGGCGGCAGCTCGCCCATAATCTGATGGCCAAGGCCAAGGGGGCCGAGCTCAAGCCCTTCGCCTATGAGTCCAAAGGCTCGCTCGCCTCGCTCGGCATGAGCAAGGCGGTGGCCGAGGTCTATGGCGTCAAGCTCTCAGGCACCCTCGCCTGGCTGTTGTGGCGGGGCTTCTATCTCTCCTTCCTGCCCGGCTTCGCCTCCAAGGTGCGGGTGATGGTGAATTGGCTGCTGAACCTGGTGACGCCGCCCAATATCGTCATGATCCAATCCTCGCTGCCGGGGACGCGCTACATTCACTACCGCAAGGGCGACAAGGTGCTGGAGCCCGGCATGCTGATCGACGGCTTCTACACCGTGGTCAAAGGCGAGCTGAAGCTCACCATCGACAATCCGGAGACCGGAGACCATTTCGAGAAGGATTTCGGGCCCGGCGAGCATTTCGGCGAGCGGGTGCTGCTCAAATCGGCGCTCCGCACCGGGCTCGTGGTGGCCCTCGAGGATTCCGTCGTGTTGTGGATCTCGCAGCGCGACTTCACCCGGCTCGCGCGCGCCTTCCCCTATCTCGACGACTATTTCAAGGCCTATATCGAGAAGACCTTCGGCGGCCCCGACCGGGGCTTTGCCCCAGGCAGCGCCGACCGCCCGCCCGAGCTCGAGGCCCTGCGCTAGCGGCCCCAGCGAAGCGGCGCTCTGGCTGGGGATGAACCGCTGCTCCCCTCGCCCAAGCGGGCGGCAACCTCTATATATCGGCCATCATGGCAATCGATGACACCCAGGCAGGAACCGCCGGCAGGCCGGTGGCGCGCGGCGACCACGTCTATCTGATCGACGGCTCGGGCTACATCTTCCGCGCCTATCACGCGCTACCGCCGCTGACGCGGCCCTCGGACGGGCTTCCCGTCGGGGCCGTGCATGGCTTCTGTGGCATGCTGTGGAAGCTGTTGCGCGAGACCGGCGAGCTCAGCCCGCCAACCCATTTCGCCGTGATCTTCGACTATTCGGCCCGCACCTTCCGCAACGATCTGTTCGCGGGCTACAAGGCGCACCGGCCCGCCGTGCCGGAGGACCTCGCCCCGCAATTCCCGCTGATCCGCGACGCGGTGCGCGCCTTCAACGTCGCCTGCATCGAGCTGGAAGGCTACGAGGCCGACGACCTCATCGCCACTTACGCGGTGCAAGCGCTCGCCGCCGGCGCCGACGTCACCATCGTCTCCTCCGACAAGGATCTGATGCAGCTCGTCCGTCCGGGCATCCGCATGTACGACACGATGAAGAACAAGGTCATCGGCGAGGAAGAGGTGATCGAGCGCTTCGGCGTGCCGCCTTCCAAGGTGATCGAGGTGCAGGCGCTGATCGGCGATTCCACCGACAATGTGCCTGGCGTGCCGGGCATCGGGGTGAAGACCGCGGCGCTGCTCATCAGCGAATATGGCGACCTCGACACGCTGCTTCAGCGCGCCGGCGAGATCAAGCAGCCGAAGCGGCGCGAGAGCCTGATCGAATTCGCCGATCAGGCGCGGCTATCCCGCACCCTGGTGACGCTCGACGGCCAGGTTCCGTTGGAGGTCACGCTTGAGGCGACGATGGTGCGCCAGCCTGACCCTCCGGTTCTGCTCGGCTTTATGCGCAAGCTCGAATTCAGCACGCTGCTCCGGCGCTTCGCCGAGGGCTTGGGAGCCGAACTCGCCGAAGGCGAACAAAGCGCGGCGTCGAAGACGCCGGCGCGGGCCAAGAAATCCGATTACGATCATCCGCTGCGGCGCGCCCTCCCCGGCGACGCGCCGGCAAGCGCGCGGCAGGGATTGAGCGAAGGCTCGCCGGCGCAGCTGGCGATGGAACGGGCGAGCCTGCTCGCCAGCATCCCCTTCGACCGCAGCAATTACGAGACGGTGCTCGACATCGGCCGCCTGGCCGAATTGCTGGCGACGGCGCGCGGCCAGGGCTATGTCGCGCTCAGGGCCAAGCTCAGTTCGTCCGACCCGATGCAGGGTGATCTGGTCGGCGTGGCGCTGGCGCTTCGCCCCGGCAGCGCCGCCTATGTCCCCCTCGGCCATCGCGCCAGCGACGAGCTCGACCTTGGCGGCGGCGACCGGGTCCCGCAAATGCCGATGCGCGCCGCGCTCGATTTGCTCAAGCCGCTGCTTGAGGATTTGTCCGTGCTCAAGATCGCGCAGAACGCCAAATTCGACATGATCGTGCTGGCCCGCCACGGCATCGAGCTCCAGCCGATCGACGATCCCTGCCTCATGTCCTACGCCCTCGACGCGGGCCGCGCCGACCACCTCCCCGATCAGCTCGCGGCCAGCCTGCTCGGTCATACCTGCCTGACGCCGAAGGAGGTTCTGGGCACTGGCCGCGCCGCGGTGGGCCTCGACCGCGTCTCCGTCGATCGCGCCACCGAGTATGCCGGCGAAGAGGCGGATATCGGCTTGCGCCTCTGGCTCGTGCTCAAGCCACGGCTGATCGCGGAGCATGTCGACACCGTGTACGAGACCTTGGAGCGCCCGATCGCGCCGGTGCTCGCGGCGATGGAGCGGAGCGGGGTCAAGGTCGAGCGCGCCGCGCTCGCCATGCTGTCGGGAAAATTCGCCCAGACGCTGGCGCGCCTGGAGGACGAGATCAAGGAGCTTGCGGGCGAGGATTTCAATATAGGCTCGCCCAAGCAGCTCGGCGAGATCCTGTTCGACAAGATGAGCCTCCCCGGCGGCAGGCGCACCAAGACCGGCGCCTGGAGCACCGATGCGGCTGCGCTGGAGGAGTTGGTCGTGGCCGGCCACGAGCTACCGGCGAAGGTGCTTGAATGGCGGCTGCTGGCCAAGCTGAAAAGCACCTATACCGACGCGCTGCCGACCTACATCCATCCAGAGACGGGGCGCGTGCACACCTCCTATGCGCTGGCCGCCACCACCACCGGGCGGCTGTCGTCGCTCGAGCCCAATCTCCAGAACATCCCGGTGCGCACGCAAGAGGGCCGCGCCATTCGCAAGGCCTTCGTCACCGACAAGGGCAAGAAGCTGATCTCGGCCGATTACAGCCAGATTGAGCTCCGCGTGCTGGCGCACATGGCCGACACGCCGACCTTGCGCCAGGCCTTCGCCGACGGTCTCGACATTCACGCCATGACCGCGAGCGAGATGTTCGGCGTGGCGATCGAGGGCATGGACCCCGGCGTCAGGCGGCGGGCCAAGGCGATCAATTTCGGCATCGTCTACGGCATCTCGGCCGTCGGTCTCGCGGCCCAGCTCGGCATCTCACGCGGCGAGGCTGCGACCTATATCAAGACCTATTTCGAGCGCTTCCCCGGCATCCGCGACTATATGGAGGCGACCAAGGCCGAGGCGCGGCGTCAGGGCTATGTGATGACCCTGTTCGGGCGCAAGGTCCACTACCCGGAGATCAACATCAAGAATCCGAGCCTGCGCGGTAATTTCGAGCGCGCCGCCATCAACGCCCCGATCCAGGGCTCGGCCGCCGACATCATCCGCCGCGCCATGATCCGCATGGTGCCGGCGCTGCTAGAGGCCGGGCTCTCGGCCCGGATGCTGCTCCAGGTGCATGACGAGCTGGTGTTCGAGGCGCCGGAGGAGGAGGTCGACAAGACCATGGAGGTGGCGCAAGCGGTGATGGAGGGCGCGCCGGAGCCGGTGCTGAAGCTGAAGGTGCCGCTCAAGGTCGACGCCCGCGCCGGCGATGACTGGGAATCCGCGCATTAGGCGCGGCTAGTGGGTATCTTTCGAATTCTCGTGCGAGTCGCGGCTGTTCTGAAGCTTGCTGAGCCTTGAACGATCATGCTCTAGATCACGCTCTAGGCGATCCATCCGTGCCGCTAGGGAGCTAAGGTCCCTTTCAGTTCTGAGGTCCAGACGGTGGACCCACTCTTCATACCTCGAGCGCCAGCGTTCGATTAGTCGCGCCTCTCGATCATTGGATTGAGCGACCAATTTCGACGCGGCCCAATAAAGCAGCAACGCGTGAAGCAATCTCGAATACCTTCCGGGGATTTCGTCCAGGTGACGCGTCCATTCCTCAGCGTAACGCTCTCGATCTTCCCCGCAGAGTCGGCCAGCCGCTCCGCGTGCAATATGCCCAGACAGTTTCGGTATCCAGCCGGTCAGTTCATCGACCAGGATGCCAGCTAGTATGCTGATCGCGAAGCCAGTCAGAAGCTCCATGCGAGTCGTCCTTTTTCAGGCAAGAGCTCTGAAAAGGCTGCCCCTGCTCTCCTCTGGCCAAGGCCGGTAATTCGGTAGAGACGCTTGCGGGGACGACCTTCTTCCTTCGGGTTGATCTCCTCCCACCAGCTCTCAAGCCAACCAGCTTTTTCTAAGCGAGCAAGAATTGGATAGAGACTGCCTGAGAGAATTCCGGTTTGCCTCCAGACGTCTGCGCCGGCGATGCCGCTGTTCGGTTCATCCATAAACACGCGCAAAACCTTCAATGTCGCGTGCGATAGCCGCGGGTTTTTCTGCATAGCGTCACTCTCTCCCACCATCGGCGGGGTGATCTGCTCCCGCCATCGGCGGGTTCCTTACTCCCGCCATCGACGGGGTAATTACTTCCGCCACCGGCGGAAGTGATTCCCACCATCGGCGGGATGCAGTATGTCTACATAGCCCTATGTAGATTGGCAAGGGAGGGGTGAGCTTGCTTAAGAATCCGCGCTTACGGCAGGCGTGCTAGGCAACCGACAAAAAGCACCTGATGTGTCGATGCTGACTCGTACCGTGCGCTAGAAGCGCACCCAGTGGGCGGCCCAATTCCTCGCTGTGAATGGGCTATCATCGAACAACGCGTGGTTGATCAAACAAAAGCCGGATCACAAAGACCTCTTTTACATCCTCGTTCGTGTTGGCGATGACCGGGCCAGCGACCGCTTTTTTGCTCAATCAGACGCAAGTGAACGAGCTTCTCGAAAGTCACGACTTGCTCATTTGAACGATCCGACCAGCGGATTTGGCTGGAGCTATCTTACCCAAGAGAGAGGCACCCTATGGTCGCTCGCGCCGGTCTGCCCGCAGGGCGGCATCCGCATCATCGGCCATGGCGTGCAGCATGGCGACACCATCTTCTGCTGTGGCCATCGTGCCATGCATGACGGCGTCAAAGGCTTGAGCGACCGCGACTAGGCCATCAATGCTGCACCGGTTTGACCACGGCGATGATGTTGGTCTGCACCACGCCCTCGACCTTGGGCAGTTCTTCGAGCACCACTCTGGTGCCGTCCTCGGGCGTGGAGCAATCGAGCTGGGCCACCAGCTTCTCAGCCGACAGCACCACCACATTGGCAAATTTGCAATTGGCGAGGCTGAGGCCCTTGATCTGCGCGGCGACGTCGGGCGCGCTCGCGGCGCGGACCAGCTCGATGAAGAGATAGATATTCACCATGGATCGTTCCTCCCCTTCGGCTTCTCTCGAAAATTTGAGTTTGCGCCGGATGCCTGGCCGTTCCAACATATCGTTCCGTGCCAACACCTTCCCGTCCTAGGAGTCCTGATGTTTCACTCGGCAAAATTCTTGGCGCTCGCTCTGTTGATGTCCCTCGTTGCCGCACCGGCGCTGGCGCTGCCAGCACCGATGAGCGAGCAGGACCTCAACGCTATGAGCGACCTCGTGGCCGAGTTGCGCGTGCTCTCGGTGTCCTGCACCGGCGTCACCAAGGATGCGGCGAGCGGGGAAGAGCTGCCGAGCTATCTCGCCAAGGTGAGGCTGCTCACGGTGAAGAAGGGCGAAGCCAAGGCGGGCGACGAAGTGCTGATCACCTGGCGGTCGGTGCCGAAGGGGGCGCTTGGGCCCTGGACCGTGAATTACTATCCGGGCGAGGTGGTGACGACGCATCTCACCAAAAAGAGCGGCGGCGTCAGCTACGGCTCGACCTGGTGGAACGCCAAGGGCGACGATGTGCAGGCGCCGGAAAGCACCGAGCTGCCGGCCACGCTGGGCGAGACCTTCGTCGCGCCGCAAGAGCCCGGGGATCAGCGCCCGCTGTAACGATAATGCGCGAGATTTACTGCGCCGGAGCCGCTGCCCGCGCCGGGGCGACACCGATTTGATCGAGCCAATCGTCGAACATCTTCCGGCTCGCCCGCTCCAGCCCCGGACCAAGGCGCTCGGTGTCGGCGCGGAGCTGGTGCAGATCGACGCCGGAATTGGTCAGCTCGAGCGTGTGACCGATCAGCCAGCGCTCCATCTTCGCCGCATGCTGTTCCACATGAAATTGCAGCGCCAGCACCTTGCCGTCGCCGTAGCTGAAAGCCTGATACGGCGTGATCGCGGTCTCGGCCAGCCAGGTGGCGCCGCGCGGAAGGTCGAAGGTGTCGCCGTGCCAATGCAGCACCCTGAATTTGTTCTCGTCCAGCGCCACCAGTGGCGATTTGCGCCCGTCCGGCGTCAGCCCGAGCAGGCCCCAGCCGATCTCTTTCTCACGCCCGGGATAGACGCGGGCGCCGAGCACGGCGGCGATGGCCTGAGCCCCGAGGCAGATGCCGATCACCGGCTTGCGCTTGGCGATGGCGGTCTCGATCACCTTGAATTCCTGCTTGAGAAAGGGATAGCGCGCAACCTCGGTGACGCCGATCGGGCCGCCAAGGACGATGAGGATGTCGGCGTCGTTCGCCTGCGACAGATCGTCGACGCCGGCTTGCAGATACGTGAACGGGATGCCGCGCGCGGAGATCGCGTCCTCGAGCGTACCGGCGTCCTCGAAGCACAGGTGGCTGATGGCAATGGCGCTGGTCATGGTCTCCTCATATCACGATCGCATGGCCGCTTCGGCGCGGATCGCCAAAGCCCTCCACCCCGCCATCGGCGAAGCGGCGCGCGGCATGCACGCCGCCGAAGAATAGATTTGCCGCGGGCCAGGCCTTGGCCCCTTCGCCCTGGGCGCGGAAGGCCCGCTCGACCTCATCCCGGAAGCCCGGCTCGAAGCTCAGGCTGCCGCATTTCTCCACATGCAGGCGCGGCGCTTCGACCGCGTCTTCGAGGCCCATGCCCCGGTCGAGCAGATTGACCGCGACCTGGAGGATGGCGGTGCGAATCCGGTTCGACCCGCCACTACCGAGCGCGGTCACGGTGCCGTCCGGCTTGAGGATGATGGTCGGCGCCATCATCGAGGACAGACGCGTACCCTCGCGCCAGGCGCCCAGGCCCTCCGGCGCCAAATCCTCCTCGCCCAGCATATTGTTGAGCATGAAACCGAAATTGCCGACGATGGCGCCGTTGCCCTCGCCATTGGAGAGGCTCGCAGCGGCGGCGTTGCCTTCGGCGTCGATGACGCTGAGATGGGTGGTGCCGCGATGGGCGGCCGGGTGACGGGCCGCCGCGCGCATACTTCTGGCCAAGCTGCCGCCGGCAAGCTTCGCGGCAAGGCCGTCGCCGTGCGCGGCCCGCGCCGCGTTGGTCGCTTCCATCGCCTCCTTCAGCGCCAGCGCGTCGGGCTCACGGCCTTCATCGGCGAGCGCCTCGAGGAAGCCAAGACCGAAGGCAATCAGCGCGCCGCTTGCGGCTGGCGGCGGGTTGAGCGCGACGATGGCGCCGGCGTGGTCCCACAGGATCGGCCGGCGGCGCTCGACGCGATAGGCGGCAAGATCGTCATGGGTGAGATAGCCCCCGCCTTTCTGCTGCTGCGCGACGATGGCCGCGCCCACATCGCCATCGACGAACAGGCGTGCTCCGTCCTCGGCCAGCCATTCGATGGTTTCGGCGAGAGGCGCATTGCGAAAGATCTCGCCGGGCTTGAGCAATTGACCTTCGGGCGCGAAGATCTTCGCCACCTCGGGTGTGGCGTTCAGGATCGGCGCGATCACGCCGAACAGGTAAGCCTGGAACGCGCTCAGCTGGAAACCGGTGCGAGCGGCCTTTACCGCCGGCTCGGCCAGCCGCTGCAGCGGCAGCCGGCAAAGCTCTTCATGCATGGCGAACAGACCCGGCACCACGCCGGGCGTGGCGCTCGAGCCAAGGCCGATGTGAAATTCCTGCTTGGCCGGGCCGAAATCGGCGTCGATGGGAACGAAGTCGATCTCGCTCGCTGGGCGCCGCTTGCGCGGGGTCTCGGCGAAGAAGTCGAACAGGGTGATGGCGCTGGTTCCGGCCCGCCGCGCCATGAGGAAACCGCCGCCGCCGGGCGATGAGAACACCGGCTCGGCGACGAAACTCATCAGCAGCCCCGCGACGCAGGCGTCGAAGGCGTTGCCCCCATCCTGGAGAATTTCCGCCGCGGCCTTGGCCGTGAGCTCATGCCCCGCGGCGACGACGCCCTGTCGGTTTTTCATGGCCCTTGCCTAAGGCGATGCGCGCGGCGCGGCAAGGGCACCGCCGGGAGGATTCTGGCTAGCCCCTTGCTGCCCTCTCCCCTTGGGGAGAGGGCAGGGTGAGGGGGAAATGGTGCAATGGCTGAAGGCCCCCTCACCCGCGCCTCGCCCAAAGCGGCGAAGCGCGACCTCTCCCTGATGGGGAGAGGTGGATCCCAGTTCTCGCGCCTAGCCGAGGCGCTTTTCGAGTGCGGCGAGCTCGTCCTTCAGGCCCTGGGGCAGCTTGGCGCCGAAGGTCTCGAAATGCTCCTTGATCAGGGGCAACTCGGCCTTCCAGCCTTCCTTGTCGACCCGGGTCAGCTCTTTCATGTCCTCAGGCGCGACCTTCAGGCCCTTGACGTCGAGCGCGCCTTCGGCCGGAACCTTGCCGATCGGAGTATCGACCGCTTCGGCGGCGCCGTTACAACGCTCGAAGATCCATTTCAGCACGCGGGAGTTCTCAGAGAAGCCCGGCCACAGGAACTTGCCGTCGGGGCTCTTGCGGAACCAGTTGACGTAGAAGATCTTGGGCATCTTGCCGCCGCCCTTCTCGCCGATCTTCAGCCAATGGGCGAAATAGTCGCCCATGTGGTAGCCGCAGAAGGGGAGCATCGCCATCGGGTCGCGGCGAATGTCGCCCTTCGCGTCCGCGGCCGCGGCGGTCTTCTCCGAAGCCATGATCGAGCCGAGGAACGTGCCCTGCTTCCAGTCCGAGGCTTCGGTGACGAGCGGCACGACACTGGCGCGGCGGCCGCCGAACAGGATGGCGTCGATCGGCACGCCCTTGGGGTCCTCCCATTCCGGCGCGATCACCGGGCACTGGCCGGCCGGCGCGGTGAAGCGCGAGTTCGGATGCGCGGCGGGGCGGCTGGAGGCGGGCGTCCAGGAGCGGCGCAGCCAATCGACCGTGTGCGCCGGCGTCTCCTCCGTCATCCCCTCCCACCACACGTCGCCGTCATCGGTGAGCGCGACGTTGGAGTAGATGCAGTTTTTATCGAGCGTGCGCATGGCGTTGTAGTTGGAGTGGTCGGAAGTGCCGGGCGCGACGCCGAAGAAGCCGGTCTCCGGATTGATGGCATAGAGGCGACCGTCCTCGCCGAACTTCATCCAGCAAATGTCGTCGCCGATAGTCTCGGCCTTCCAGCCTGGAATGGTCGGGTTGAGCATGGCGAGGTTGGTCTTGCCGCAAGCTGAGGGGAAGGCGGCGGCGATGAATTTCGACTCGCCTTCCGGATTGGTGAGCTTGAGGATCAGCATGTGCTCGGCCATCCAGCCCTCGTCGCGCGCCTTCACCGAGGCGATGCGGAGCGCGTGGCACTTCTTGCCGAGTAGCGCGTTGCCGCCGTAGCCGGAGCCATAGGACCAGATCTCGCGCGTCTCGGGGAAATGGGAAATGTATTTGGTCGCGTTGCAGGGCCACGGCACGTCGGCCTGGGTCTGGGCCGTGAGGGGCGCGCCGACGGTGTGCATGCCGCGCACGAAATCCTCAGAGTCGCCGAGAGCCTTCCACACTTTGTCGCCGACACGGGTCATGATGTGCATGTTGGCGACGGCGTAGGCAGAATCGGTGACCATGACGCCGATACCGGCGATGGGGGAGCCGACGGGGCCCATGGAATAAGGCACGACATACATGGTGCGGCCCTGCATGGCGCCGTCATAGAGCTTCTTCAGCGTCTGCTTCATCTCCGCCGGATCGGCCCAATTGTTCGTCGGTCCGGCGTCGTCCTTCGACTTGGAACAGATATAGGTCTGGTCCTCGACCCGGGCGACGTCCTTGGGGTCGGAGCGAACGAGAATGGAGTTGGGACGCTTTGCCGGGTTAAGCCACATGGCGGTGCCGCCGTCGACCAGGCTCTTCAACATAGACTGATATTCCTGCTTCGAACCATCGCACCAAACAACGGCGTCAGGCTTGAACAGCGCCTTGGCCTCTTCGACGAAGGCCAGCACCTTCTTGTTGGTGGTCTTTGCGGCTTCAGGTGCGATCTTCGTCTGTACGCTCATGCGGGTTTGATCCTTCGGCTAGGGGCGTGATGGGCTGTCTTGGCAGGCCCCTTGCTATCACCGATCTTGCAACGCTTTCAAGGTGGGCGATTTGACCGCTATCCCCGCTTGTCCCTGGCCGCGCTGGCGAGACGCACCAGCTCGTGGCGGGCTTCTCCGGGCGAGGCGATCGGCGCGGCGAAAAGAATGCGGCGGGCATCGCCCTCGCAGATGAGGTCCAGGCCTTCGGGGTCGATGCCGCTCATGCGCCAAGCCCCTTCAGGCGCCCCCGCAAGCCGGGTCGCGTAGAGCTGGAGGGTTTCGGCGTGGTCGGCGTTCATATGCTCCAAAATGCCGGCTTCGGCCGCGAGCAGGTCTTCCGCACCCTCCAAGCCGGTGAGAAGCTCCGGCGGCTCAAGATCGACGATACGGCCGAAGCCGCCGATATAATGCGCGCGCTCGACCTCAAGCCGCCATAAGGCGAAATCGGGGAAGTCGGCGTAAAAGGCGGCTTCCGGGTGGCGCGCGAGGAAGCGCCGCCGCACGGCCCCCTCCCCGGTCTTCTCGGCCCGCCCGATCAGGGTCACCCGCGCCCCTTGCAACGGATCGCCCGCGGCCCCAGTTCCATCGAACAGGATCGAGGCGCGCGGGTCCTGGGTGAGGTTCTTGGTGTGCTCTGCCAGCGCCGAAATGAGGAAGATCGGGGCGCCGGACGCATCGGTCGCGACCGTAATCAGCGAGGCATAGGGATAGTGGCTGCCGGCGGCGATGGTGGCGAGAGAAGCCTTCAGCCCGCGGCGGGCCAGCGCCCTTGCGTCACTGGCGAATTCGGCCTTGGATGGAGCCTCGGTCATTGCCTTATTCACTTGCACCCTAAGGATATTTGCTGCATTGCAATATTAACGATCTGGCGCCGCGCCCCCATGCTGCCACAATTTGCGTCAGCCTAGTTCCTGCAACGCCCCCATGCCCGCAAAGGCCCCAAACCAATGCCAACCATCGCACTTGTCGACGACGACCGTAACATCCTGACCTCCTTGCGCATGGTGCTCGAGGCGGAAGGCTATAAGACCCAGACCTACAATGATGGCGCCAGCGCCCTTGACGGTCTGTCCGAGAATCCGCCCGATCTCGCCATTTTGGACATCAAGATGCCGCGCATGGACGGGATGGAGCTGCTGCGCCGTCTCCGCCAGCGGAGCGAGCTGCCGGTGATCTTCCTCACCTCCAAGGACGAGGAGATCGACGAGCTGTTCGGCCTCAAAATGGGCGCCGACGATTTCATCCGCAAACCCTTCCCGCAGCGGCTCCTGGTCGAGCGGGTCAAGGCCGTGCTGCGCCGTGCCCAGCCGCGCGACGGTTCCGCCGCGATCGAGGACAAATCCAAGGTGCTTGAGCGCGGCAAGCTCAAAATGGACCCGGAGCGCCACACTTGCGTCTGGGACAACGGCCCCGTCACCCTCACGGTCACGGAATTCCTCATTCTGCAGGCGCTCGCGTCGCGGCCCGGCGTGGTGAAAAGCCGGGACGCGCTGATGGACGCGGCCTATGATGATCAGGTCTATGTCGATGACCGTACAATCGACAGCCACATCAAGCGTTTGCGGAAAAAGTTCAAGGCCGTGGACAACAATTTCGACGTGATCGAGACGCTTTACGGCGTGGGCTACCGCTTCAAAGAGTGACGGGTCGGGAAGGTCCATGACCGCCGAGGCCGATAGGTCCTGGCAGGAGGCCGAGGCGGCAAAGCCGCGAGAGCGCCTGCGGCGTGGCGTGGCCGCGGCCTATGTGCGCCTGCGCCGGGGCCTGCGCTGGCTCTCGCATCGCCTGCCTTTCCGGCACGGCTTTTCCAGCCTGACCCGCCGCATCGTCGTCCTCAATCTGATCGGCCTGGCCATCCTGGTTTCGGGCATCCTCTATCTCAATCAGTTTCGCGCCGGCCTCATCGACGCCAAGGTCCAAAGCCTGCTCACGCAAGGTGAGATCATCGCCGGCGCGCTGGCGGCCTCGGCCGGCGTCGACACGGATCAGATTCAGATCGATCCGGAAAAGCTGCTTGAAAGCGAAGCGAGCCAGAGCAGCGCCTCGGATGAAGACGTGCTCGGCGGCAGCCTCGAATTCACCATCGATCCGGAACGAGCGGCCCCCATTCTCCGCCGTTTGGTGAAGCCGACCGGTAGCCGCGCCCGCATCTATGGCCGCAACGGTGAACTGATCCTCGACTCCGATACCTTCTATTCGCGCGGCGAGGTGCTCCGTTACGATTTGCCTCCACCCGAGGCCGAGGAGCGCGACGTGCTGACCTCGTTCTGGCGCGCGGTGAAGACACGCACGCGGCAATACGATTTGCCGCTCTATAGCGAAATCGGCGGCGAGAACGGCAAAGCCTATCCGGAGGTCGCCTCGGCCCTGACCGGGACCTCGGTGCCGATCGTGCGCGTCAACGACAAGGGCGAGCTCGTGGTCTCGGTGGCGGTGCCGGTGCAGCGCCTGCGCGCCGTGCTCGGCGTGCTGCTGCTCTCCACCAGAGGCGGCGACATCGACAATATCGTCGCGGCTGAGCGCTGGGGCATCGTCAGGGTGTCGCTATTCGCGGCCGCGGTCACCGTGGTGTTGTCGATGATTCTCGCCAATACCATCGCCGGGCCGGTGCAGCGGCTTGCCACCGCGGCCGAGCGCGTCCGTCATAGCGTGAAGGCGCGCGCCGAGATCCCGGATTTCACCGACCGGACCGACGAGATCGGCCATCTCTCCGGCGCGCTGCGCGACATGACGCAAGCGCTTTACCGGCGGATCGATGCGATCGAGAGCTTCGCCGCCGACGTGGCGCATGAGCTTAAGAATCCGCTCACCTCTTTGCGCAGTGCGGCGGAGACGCTGCCGCTGGCCAAGACGGCGGATTCGAAGGAGCGGCTGATGGAGATCATCCAGCACGATGTGAGGCGGCTGGACCGGCTGATCAGCGACATCTCCGACGCCTCCAGGCTCGACGCCGAGCTCGCGCGCGAGGACGCCGCGCCCGTGGATTTGGCGGAGCTGTTGCGCACCACCGTGCCGCTGTTCAATGAGATCCATCGCGACGACACGCTGGAGGTGGTGCTGGAGATCGCCTATAGCCCCGGCGCGAGACCTTATCGCTGCATCGGCCATGACAGCCGCCTGGGCCAGGTCATCGTCAACCTGCTCGAAAATGCGATTTCCTTCTCGCCGCCAAATGGCCGGGTGACGCTCAAGGCGAAACGCGTCGGGCCGGAGATCCAGATCGCCATCGAGGACGAGGGGCCCGGCATTCCGCCCGAGAATCTCGAGCGCATCTTCGAGCGCTTCTACACCGATCGCCCGCAGGAGAATTTCGGCCAGAACTCCGGGCTCGGCCTCAACATCTCGCGGCAGATCGTCATGGCCCATGGCGGCAGCATGTGGGCGGAGAACCGGCCGGCGGACGCCGCGAGCCCGAAGCCGCCGCATGGGTCAGAGCCCGGCAGCGGCGGCGCGCGTTTCGTCATCCGCTTGCCTGCGGCCTAGGGTCCACATCCAAGAGGCTTGAGTGAAAGAGGCGCGGCAGCTTGTCCATGGCACCTGCGTGGCGTTTGGCCGGCACGCAGCGTTGTTGCGCGGACGCTCGGGCAGCGGCAAATCGGACCTTGCACTCCGCTTCCTGGCGCTTCCAGCCGAGGCGGAATGCGAGCCGCGGCTCGTGGCCGACGATCAGGTCTTCCTTGACGCGGGCGGAGATGGCGTGTTGTTGGCGTCTGCGCCACCTCGCCTTGCCGGCAAGATCGAGGTCAGGGGCCTCGGTATCTTGGCCGTCCCCTATCTGGCGGAGGCGGCGCTCGTCCTCGTCGTCGATCTCGCGGCGAGTGAGGAGGTGCCGAGAATGCCGCCGGATCCGTTCGAGCAGACGACCATAGCGGGGGTAAGCGTGCCTGTTCTGCAACTTGCGCCTTTCGAGCTGTCCTCGGCGCTCAAGCTGAAATTGGCGCTTCTTTCGGCGGTGTCACAAATGCCTCGTACACAGTCTTAGGTTCGGGCTTGCGCCCGCGGGCGGGCGCGACAAAGATAGCGGCCTTTCGCCGGGGGAAGCAGCTTCGCGGGGTAACATGATCGGTGTCGTCATCGTTACACATGGAAGGCTCGCGCATGAATTTCGCGCGGCGCTCGAACATGTCGTCGGGCCTCAGGAGCAGATCGAGACCATTTCCATCGGTCCCGACGACGATCTCGATGTGAGGCGGGCGGACATGCTCGCGGCGCTGTCGAGGGTCGATAGTGGCGACGGCGTCGCCGTGCTCACCGACATGTTCGGCGGCACGCCCTCCAATCTCGCCATCTCGGCCATGGAGCGGGACAATGTCGAAGTGATCGCAGGCGTCAATTTGCCGATGCTGGTCAAGCTCGCCAGCGTGCGCGGCGAGTGCAGTTTGGCCGACGCGGTGAGCCAGGCGCAGGAAGCCGGAAAGAAATATATCAGCGTCGCCAGTCAAATTCTGGCCGCGAATTAGAGTGTAAACGCCTCGAGCCGCGCCAAGCGGCTTTCATTTTATTTTGAACGCGACGACGACGGATGCCTCGGGTGAAATCTCGCTACGATAAGGGGGTCGAAAAGACAAAGGGCCTCTATTTCGCCGAGGTCGTGATCCCGAACAAGAAGGGCCTGCACGCGCGGGCTTCGGCGCAATTCGTGCGTTGCGCCGGCGGCTTCAACGCCGAGACCCGCGTGACGCGCGAGGGCCACACGGTTGGCGGAACCTCGATCATGGGCTTGATGATGCTCGCCGCGGGCCAGGGCCACTCGATCCTGATCGAGACGGAGGGGCTCGAGGCGAGCGCCGCCATGGAGGCGCTGATCGCGCTGGTCGAGGCCGGCTTCCACGAGGACGACTGAGCGCTGTCGCCGCGCCGGGCCCAGGCCCCGCGCCACCCGTCTCCCGACTCGACCGCTTGATCCGGCGGGTGGTAACCTCAATCGGACCGGTTTCGGGGGAGAGCGCCATGCAACACCGTATCGCTCCGAGCGACGCGCAGACGCGCGCGCCGGGCTGGTATTTGGCCAAGGGAGACCAGGAATTCGGCCCTCTGACGGACCGCGAGCTGGCGATGCTGGCCGAAAGAGGCGGCCTGAAGCCCGAGGACTTGTTGTGGACGCCGGGGTTTGACACATGGAGACCGGCGCATTCGGTCGCCGATCGGCAAGCCGCGGCGAAGCCAACCAAGCCACCTTCTCTCAGCGACGCCGCGCATGACGTCCCCGCGGCCGCGGCGGCCGTTTCGGCGCCCCAAGCTCAGAGCCGTGCGCGCAACCTGCGCACGATCGCCGTGGTCGAGCTGAAGAGCTTCATCGCCATCTTCGTCTATCTCTGGTTCGTCTTTACCGTCTTTCTCATCCATGAATGGGTGGTCCTGGCCAATAACAGCATCAGCTTCAGGTTCTACGGCTTGGCCGCCATCAATGCGCTGGTGCTCGCCAAGATCATGCTGGTCGCCGAGAAGCTCCGCTTCGCCGAGCGGTTCGACAAGGGCCCCCTCGCCTATCCGATCCTCTACAAATCCCTGTTGTTCTCGATCTTGCTGCTCGCCGCCTACATCGTGGAGGAAGTTGTCGTCGGCATGATCCACGGCGGCGGTGTGGTCGACAGTGTGCCCCGGATTGGAGGCGGGTCGGTTGCGGGAATGTTGGCTGTCGGCGCCATCATGGGCATCGCGCTGGTGCCATTCTTCGCCTTCAGGGAACTTGGCCGCGCCATTGGCCCTGTCCAGTTTCGATCCCTGATCTTCGGACCCAATGCGCCGCGATGGTGGCCTCTTGCCCCACGCGCGTCTCGGTTGAGACGCCGGGACGGGGCCAGCGAGGCGGCCTAAGCTTAACCGCGCATGCCGACCTCTGCCGCCTCAGGGCCGGCCGAGCTGCTCCAACGCCGTTCGCACCGGAGCGCTCGTGATCTTGATCAGACCGCCATAGGGCTGGTCCATCTCGAGGATGATGTAGATCGAGCCGGCGACTGAGAGAGCGGCGACGAAGAGAGCCCCGGTGACGAGGGGATTCCGTGGCGCGAACAGGCCGAAGCTGGCAAAGATGACGGCGAGCCAAAACACCAGGATGGCCAAGAACGGCCACCTAACGGAGCTGCCCACCTGCTGTAGCGCCGACCAGCGCTCCGCCGCCATCGAGCCGCTGATGTCGAGCGCCCGCGACTGGAGCCAGCGCTGTGCGTCCGTCTGCGGCGACAGCGCCAGCAGCTGGTTCTGAATGCCCTCGATGCCGATGCCGCTGCCAAGCGCGGTCGGCGTCGTGCCTGTCCCCCGCCCAGGCCATAATTGATCGATCCGCGTGGCCAGATTCTGTTTCAGCGATTGGCGCGCTGCATCGGCCTCGGGTCCGTAAGCCGCGAGGGTGCGATCGAGCAGGACGACCTTCGCGGCCCAATCCCGCAGCTCATTTTCCTTTTGGTCGAGGGAGGCCTTGGCCGAGGCGGTCAACAGACCAAGCACCAGCGCCGACAGCGTCGCGATCATGGCCATCGCCACCTTGATGGCGTCCTTGGCCTCCGGGCTTAAATGCTCCTTGGGCAGCACTTTGGCCAGAAACATGCCCAACAGGGCACTGCCGAACACGCACGCAACCACGATCGTGCAAATGCCCAAAGCGCTCATGCGCCACCCCCGAACTTGGCTTGGCCGGTTCCCGGCGATCAATCCAGACGAAGACTCAACGAGCGTTTGTAGCCGGTCACCATGGCGCGCACCAGATTCTCTCGATGCGCGAAGCTGGCGAAAATCACCGCGGCGATGTGGGCGATGATCAGGCCTAGGGTGATGTTGGCGACGACCTCATGCACCTCCTCCATCTGCTCACCGGTCGTTTTGGTGAACATGCCGGCGAGGGGGCCGGCCTGCTGGTCGCCGCCATAGACCACGAGGCCAGTGATCACGGTGGCGGCGACGAAGATGAGCAGCAGCATCACCATGGCGCCGCCGCCGGGGCTGTGGCCGAGATGGCGCTCGGACCGGAACAGCACGAGATCGCGCACATAGCGAAACGTCGCCGCCGGGGCGTAGATGAAATCCGAAAAGCGCGCATGCGTCGGGCCGACAAAGCCCCAGAGCACGCGGGCCACAATCAGAATGCCGACGATATAACCGGCCCAGACATGGACCTGGAGCAGATCGTCCTCGGTCAGATAGGCGACGGTGAAGCCGACGACCAAGGTCCAATGGAAGATCCGCACGAACGGGTCCCACACATAGACCTGCGGTGGCACGGCATTTGGAGCAGGATCAAGCATGCGATGTCTCTATCCGATCCGGACCGGAGCCGGCTTTGCGTTTGATCAAAACTGGGCTGGGCGAGAAATAGAGGCGCGCGCCAAGAAAACGAGATCAAAATCATCCAAGGGCGCGGCGACGGAGTCCAGGTCGGAGTTGACGAGATCGACGCTGGGCGTGATGCGCTGGCGCCGAGAACGAACCTTGACTCCGGCCCCTTCAGGCAAGATATAAGGAGTTCTTTATATCTTTATCACAGCAGGCGGAGCGTAACGGCATGAATTACCACGTCAAGGACATCGGGCTCGCGGATTGGGGCCGCAAGGAAATCGCCATCGCCGAGACCGAGATGCCGGGGCTCATGGCGGTGCGCGCGGAATATGCCAAGTCCCAGCCGCTGAAAGGCGCCCGCATCGCCGGCTGCCTGCACATGACGGTGCAGACCGCGGTGCTGATCGAGACGCTGGAGGCGCTCGGGGCCGAGGTGCGCTGGTCGTCCTGCAACATCTTCTCCACCCAGGACCACGCCGCCGCGGCGATCGCCGAAGGCGGCACGCCGGTATTCGCCTTCAAGGGCGAGACGCTCGATGAATATTGGGACTTCGTCGATCGTATTCTCGAATGGCCCGGCGGCGAGACCGCCAATCTGATCCTCGACGATGGCGGCGATGCCACCATGATCGTGATCCTCGGCGCGCGGGCCGAAACCGATCCGTCCGTGCTGGCGAAGCCGGCCAATGACGAGGAAGCCTCGCTGTTCGCCACGATCAAGCGCAGGCTCGAGCGGAACCCCGGCTTCTACTCGAAGGTTCAGACCAATATGCGCGGCGTCTCCGAGGAGACGACGACGGGCGTGCACCGTCTCTACGAGATGCAGAAGAAGGGCACCCTTCCCTTCCCCGCCATCAACGTCAATGACAGCGTCACCAAGTCGAAATTCGACAATCTCTATGGCTGCCGCGAAAGCCTGATCGACGGGGTCAAGCGCGCCACCGACGTCATGCTTGCCGGCAAGGTCGCGGTGATCTGCGGCTATGGCGACGTCGGCAAGGGCTGCGCCGAGAGCCTGCGCGGGCAAGGCGCGCGCGTGACCATCACCGAGATCGACCCGATCTGCGCGCTGCAGGCGGCGATGGAAGGCTATGAGGTGACGACCATGGACGAGGCGGCGTCACGGGGCGATATCTTCGTCACCGCCACCGGCAACAAGGATGTCATCACCCTCGACCATATGCGGGCGATGAAGGACCGCGCCATCGTCTGCAATATCGGTCATTTCGACGCCGAGATTCAGGTCGGTAGCTTGCGCAATCTGCGCTGGCACAACGTCAAGCCGCAGGTGGACGAGATCGAGTTTCCGGACGGGAAGCGCATCATCCTTCTGGCCGAAGGCAGGCTCGTCAATCTCGGCTGCGCCACCGGCCATCCGAGCTTCGTCATGAGCGCGTCCTTCACCAACCAGGTGCTGGCCCAGATCGAGCTGTGGCAGAACGCCGGCAAATACGAGAACGAGGTCTATGTGCTGCCGAAGCATCTGGACGAGAAGGTCGCGATCCTGCATCTCGGGCGCCTCGGCGCCAAGCTGACCACCCTGTCACAGGACCAGGCGGATTATATCGGCGTGCCGGTGGAGGGGCCGTTCAAGCCCGACCATTACCGCTATTGAGCCCGCGCGGCGCCGCCGCCGCTCTCGCTATCGCACGCGCCGCAGTGGGCAAGAATCGCCAATGCGGTTAGGCTAGCGTTGTGATTCGTCCTTAAGGCTCGCCGGGCCCGTCGGTCCGCTTCGTCAGTCTGTGGCAGCGTTCGAGCAATGTGGAGCGCGGGACCACGGACGGATGGCGGGAGCGAGGGGGACTATGCGGATTAACAGAGGTGAGGCTGCACCGCTTGCACGGTGGTCGCAGGCGCTCCGGCTCTTTCTGCTCATCGCTGCGTTTCCGCGCGCCGCCCAGGCCGAGACCATGCTGCCCTTGGGCGGCCAATACGACATCCGCATGCTGCTCACCCTCGGCATCACCCTCGGCATCATCGCCTTCTCGGTTGGGGCGGCAATCGCCTGTTTGCGCGCGACCAAGGCCGCGATCAGGGAGCGCGACGCGGCTGAGCTCGAAGCCGAACGCTACCGCGCCAGCGAGAGCATGCTCGAATCGATCCTCTCGGCCGAGCCGCAGACGCTTCTGACCTGGACCGAGGATGAGGGCCCGCGGGTCCACGTCACCAATCTTCCCGCCACGTTGGGGGTGCCGACCGAGCCCCACCGGTTGTTGCGCTTCGCCGAGTGGCTGGATGAGGCCTCCGCGGCCGAGCTGACGGCGGCCATGCGCGCGCTCGCCGACCGGGGCGAGGCCTTCAATCTCATGCTCGGAACGCGGCGGCAGCGACATGTCGAAGTGGATGGGCGGACCGTCGGCGGCATGATCTCGCTCAAGGTTCGCGACCTTGCCGGGCAGCGGCTCGAGCTTGCGGGTCTCAACGCCGAGCACGGCAAGCTCGACCAGGAGATTGCCGCGCTGCGTGCGCTGCTCGATGCGCAGGCGAGCGCGGGCGAGCGGCGCAAGGCCGAGACGAGACCGAGCGTCGATAACCGGTTCCGCAGCTTCGACCGCCTGGCCACGGCCTTCGCCGTGTTCGACGCCGATCAGCGGCTTGCGCATTTCAACCAAGCCTATGTCGATCTGTGGCAGCTCGAGGCCAAATGGCTTTCCACCCGTCCTCGCGATGGCGAGATCCTGGACCGGCTTCGCCAGGCACGAAGCCTGCCGGAGAAGGCTGACTTTCGCGAGTGGAAGCGCAACTGGCTCGCGGCCTATGGCGACAACACGCAGAAGGAAGACCAGTGGCATTTGCCGGACGGGCGCACGCTGCATGTCATCGCCGATAGCGCCGCCGAGGCTGGGGTGACCTATATCTATGAGAACGTCACCGAACGGCTGGCGCTGGAAAGCCGGTACAATGCGCTGATCCACGTTCAAAGCGAGACGCTCGACACTTTGCGCGAGGGAGTGGCGGTGTTCGCCGCCAATGGGCGCCTGCAGCTCCATAACCGCGCCTTCGCCTCGATTTGGCGGCTCACGCCGCTGGAGCTGAGCGGCGAACCCCATATCGACGAGGTCATCGCCCGCTGCCGCCCGCTCTATGACGAGCCCAAGGAGTGGGAGAGCACCAAATCCGCGATCACCTCGATCGTTGCCGAGCGCCGCGCCTATGAGAGCCAATTCGACCGGCCCGACGGCACCTGCATCGCCTGCGCCGGGCTACCTTTGCCGGATGGCGGGACGCTGCTGACCTATAGCGACATCACCGACACCAAACGCGCCGAGCGGGCGCTGATCGAGCGCAACGAAGCGCTCGAAACGGCGGACCGGCTCAAGAGCGCCTTCGTCAGCCACGTTTCCTATGAACTGCGGACGCCGCTCACCAACATCATCGGCTTCAGCGAGTTGCTGGCGAGCCCGACCACCGGCGTCCTCGGCGACAAGCAGCACGAATATCTGATCGACATCCGCGCCTCGGGCCAGACGCTGCTCGCCATCATCGACGACATTCTCGACCTCGCCACCATCGACGCCGGCACGTTCGAGCTCAAGCTCACAAGCGTGAAGGTGCGCGGGGTGATCGACGCAGCGGTCATGGGCTTGCGTGAGCGGCTGAAGCAGAACGGCATCGAGCTTGGCGTCGAGGTCGAAGCGGGTATCGACGAATTCGTTGCCGACGGCCCGCGCATCACTCAGATCCTGTATAATCTCCTTTCCAACGCCATCGGCTTTTCACCCGCCGGGGGCAAAGTGCTGCTCACCTGCCGTCGCGAGGACGGCATGATCGCCTTCACCGTCGAGGATGAGGGCTGTGGCGTCCCCGAGGAGTTTAAGTCCGCCGTGTTCGAAAGATTTGAGAGCCGTTCGAACGGATCTGGCCATCGCGGCGCCGGACTCGGTCTCTCCATCGTCAAGAGCCTGGTCGAACTTCATGGCGGCACCGTCATGCTGGCTTCCACCCCAGGGAACGGCACCCAGATCAGGGCGGTCCTGCCGCTCGGCCCCGGTTCCGGCACGGCCGAGGCCGAGCCAGAGCGGCGCCGCTACGGATCAAGCCGCGCCGGATGAGCTCGACCTGGAGCCTCGATGACGTCGACCTCGCCGGGCTCGACCGTCTCGCCCAGCGCCTCGCACTTATCCTCAAACCCGGGGATCTGGTCGCGCTGTCCGGGCCGCTCGGCGCCGGCAAGACAAGTTTCGCCCGGCTGCTGCTCGCGCGGCTCGGCGCCGAGGGCGAGGTCCCGAGCCCGACCTTCGCCTTGGTCCAGACCTACGCCACGCCGCGCTTCGACGTCCAGCATTGCGACTTCTACCGGCTTCAGCCGGACGAACTGACCGAGCTCGGGCTCGAGGATGTGCTTGCCTGCAGCGTCACCATCGTCGAATGGCCGGAGCGCGCAGCCGATTGGCTGCCGCAAGACCGGCTCGACATCGCCATGGACGAGACCGCCGAGCCCGATCGCCGGCGCGTGGTGCTTACGGGGCATCGGAGCTGGGAGGCACGGCTCCGGCGCCTCGAGGCCATGGCTCGCTTCGTCGCCACCACGCCGTTCGCCGACGCCACCGCCGAATATCTGCAAGGCGATGCCTCGACCCGGGCTTATGCGCGCCTGGTGCTGCCCGATCGCAGCGCCATTCTGATGAACGCGCCGCGCCAGCCCGACGGTCCGCCGATCCGCGACGGCAAGCCCTATAGCGCGCTCGTGCATCTGGCCGAGGATGTCGCCCCCTTCGTCGCGGTCGGACGGGAACTCAAGCGGCGGCGGCTTGCGGCGCCCGCAATCCACACCTTCGACCTCGAGCAAGGCTTCCTCCTGATCGAGGATTTCGGTGACAGAGTGTTCGGAGCCGAGATTGCGGCAGGCGGTTCAATGTCCGCGCTCTACGCCGCGGCGGTCGACGTGCTTCTCGCCATCGCGGCCGAGCCGCCGCCGCCTTCGCTCCCGATCAAGGGCCATGCCCCCTACCACCTGCCAGCCTATGACGCCGAGGCGCTCCTCACCGAAGCCCTGCTGTTGACCGATTGGTTCTGGCCGGCGCTGCACGGCGAGCCGCCCCCGGGTGCCGTTCGAGACGAATTCACGGCGCTGTGGCAACCGCTGCTGGCGATGGCGGCGGATTCGGATAAGGCATTGATCTTGCGTGATTTTCACTCACCCAATCTGATGTGGCTGCCTGAGCGCAAGGACCTGAAAAGGGTCGGCCTCCTCGATTTTCAGGACGCGCTTTTTGGCCCCTCGGCTTACGATCTCGTCTCGCTGTTGCAGGACGCCCGCCTCGACGTGCCGGAGGAGCTTGAAGCCAGGCTGTTCGCTCGCTACTGTGCCGCCCGAAGCGTGAGCGATCGGCATTTTTCGAGCGATGAGTTTCAGACGCTCTATGCAACGCTTGGCGCTCAACGCAATTCGAAGATCCTCGGCATTTTTGCGCGATTGGCGAAACGTGACGGCAAGCGCGGCTATCTCACTCACATCCCCCGGGTCGCCCGCTACCTTGAGCGCAATCTCGCCCATCCCGCGCTGCGGGACTTGCGGGCTTGGTATCGGCGCGAGCTTCCGTCCGTGGACGGACAATTCTCGCTTAGCATCTGAGGTTGAGGTTCATGACCACCGCTAGGACGGCGATGGTGCTTGCCGCTGGGCGCGGCGAGCGCATGCGCCCGCTGACCTTGAACATCCCGAAGCCGCTGGTGCGGCTCGCCGGACGCCCCCTCCTCGACCACGTGCTCGACCGGCTGGGTGCCGCCGGGGTGGAGACCGCGGTGGTGAATGTGCACTATTTGGCCGACGTGCTCGAGCAGAGCCTCGGCCAGCGTCAAGAGTCAAAGCCCGCGATCATCGTTTCGGATGAGCGCGACGTGCTCCTCGATACCGGCGGCGGCGCCAAGCGTGCGCTGCCGCTGCTCGGCCCGGGGCCCTTTTTTATCCATAACGCCGATACGGTGTGGAGCGAGGGCGCAAGCCCGGCGCTGACGCGGATGCTGCGGCTGTGGAATCCCGAGATCATGGATTGCCTGCTCCTGCTTGCGCCGCTTTCCTCCAGCATTGGCTATGGCGGCAAGGGCGACTTCGCCATGACGCCGGACGGGCGGCTCACGCGGCGGGGCGAGAGGCAGATCGTGCCCTTCGCCTTTGCCGGCGCCTCGCTGTGCGACGACAGGCTGTTCGCCGACAGCCCCGACGGTGTATTCTCGCTCAACCTGTTGTGGGACCGGGCGCTCGCCTCCGAGCGGCTCTACGGCGTGCGCCTCGACGGGCGCTGGATGCATGTCGGCACCCCGGAAGCGCTGGCCGAGGCCGAGACCTGGTTCGAGCACGAAGGTGCCTGAGGTCCCGGGAGCGCGGCCGCGGGTTTTCACCATCCCGCCCTCGGCCCCGTTCCTATCCATTTTGGCGAGAGCCATTCTCGACGGCAATTTGCCCCACCCCGGAGGACCCAAGCCAGACCCGCTGACACTGCCTCTGGCCACGATCTATCTCCCCACCCGGCGCGCCGTGCGCGGCTTGCGCGACGCCTTTCTCGACATGGCCGGGGGCCGCTCGGTGCTGTTGCCCTCGATCCGGGCGCTTGGCGATCCGGACGAGGATGCGGCCATCATCTTCGGGGCCGAGGACGACGCCGAAGGAGGCCTCGCCCGAGGCGGCGCCATGCCGGCCATCGGCCCGCTGGAGCGGCGTCTCGCCTTGATGCGGCTCGTGCTCTCCTGGGGCGAGACCCTGCGCCGGGACGCCATCGCCGAGACGGCGGGCTACTTGCCGCCGGCCTCCACCCCGGCCCAAGCCTCCTATCTCGCCGCCGATCTTGCCCATCTCATGGACTTCATCGAGAGCGAGGAGGTCGATCTCGGGGCCTTGCAGGAGATCGTGCCGGAGGCGCACGCCGTGCATTGGCAGCTGACGGTCGAGTTTCTCAAGATCGTCACCGAGCACTGGCCGGATCATCTGCACGAGCATGGACTGGTGTCCCCGGCCGCGCGGCGCAACCGGCTGATGGAGCTTGAGGCCGCGCGACTCCTCACCCACCCGCGCGGCGGCCCGGTCATCGCCGCCGGCTCGACCGGAACCGTGCCGGCCACGGCGCGCCTGCTGAAAATCATCGCGTCGCTCCCCAATGGCGCGGTGGTGCTCCCTGGACTCGATCTTTTCCTCGACGACAAGAGCTGGGCGAGCCTGCCGCAGCATCCCGAGCATCCGCAGACCGGCATGGCGGAGCTGCTGACCAAGCTCGGCCTGACCCGCGGCGAGATCGCCGATGTTCCGGGTAGTGCGCCAAGCCTGTCGCAGGCGGCGCGACTTGAGTTTGTGAGCGAAGTGCTGCGTCCCTCCGGGCACACGGATCGCTGGCAGAATTTCCTGCAAGCGCAAACGGCGCGCGCGCAGGGGAATTTTTGGGGACCGAAAAGCGCGCTCGCCGGCCTGCATCGGCTGGAAGCGCCGACGGCGCATGACGAGGCCGAAGCCATCGCGCTTATCCTCCGATCGGTCATCGAGATGCCGGACAAGACCGCGGCGCTGATCACGCCTGACCGGACGCTTGCGCGCCGGGTCGCGGCGCGGCTCAAGGCCTACGACCTCGTCATCGACGATTCCGCCGGAACCCCGGTCGCGCGTACGGCCACTGGCGCCTTTCTCGACCTCGTGCTCGGCGCGGTGGCAAGCGATTTCGCCGCGCCGGAGCTGATGGCGCTGCTCAAGCACCCGCTCACGCTGGCCGGGCGCACGCCCGCAGCGATCAGATCGGCCGCCCGCGCGCTTGAGCGGGCCGCCTTCCGTGACATCTATGTCGGGCAAGGGCTCGTCGGCGTGGCCGAGGCGCTCACCGTCGCGCGCGCCGACAGCAAAGGCCGGCGGCGGCGGGTCAGTGAAGGTGAGCAGCGAGAGGCGATGCACCTGGTCGAGGATCTGCAAACGGCCTTCGCGCCGCTCTCCGCCCTTTACGCCGAGAGCGCCCCCCATGCCGCCACGCTTCTGGCCGAGGCGCACAGCGCCGCGGCCGAGGCGCTTGCCAGCGATGAAGCGGGCTCGTCGTCCCGCCTGTGGCAGGGCGATTCCGGCGAGGCGTTGTCGGTTCTGTTCGCCGAGCTGATCGGAGCCGGGAGGAGCGTCGAGCTCACGGCCGGAGACTACGCGCCGTTCTATCGCAGCCTGCTCGCGAGCCGGGTGGCGCGCCCGCGCCGGCCCGCCCATCCACGCTTGTTTATCTGGGGGCCGCTGGAGGCGCGGCTGCAGCAGCCGGATATCGTCATCCTGGGCAGCCTGAATGAGGGCGTCTGGCCGCGCCCGCAGGAGGCAAGCCCCTGGCTCAGCCGGCCGATGGCGGCAGAGCTTGGCCTGCCGCCGCCCGAGCGCCGCATCGGCCTTTCCGCCCACGATTTCGCCCAAGGGCTTGGCGCGCCAATCGTCTACCTCACCCGCGCGATCAAGGTCGACGGCGTGCCGACCGTGCCGTCACGCTGGCTTCAGCGGCTTTCGGCCCTGGTCGAGGCCGCGGGACTTGAGGACAGGATCGCCCCCGACCGGCCTTTCGTCGCCTGGGCGCGAACACGGGACGCAACCTCGAGCTTCGCCCCGGCGCAACCGCCAAAGCCCTGTCCGCCGGTGGAGGCGCGGCCGCGCAAGCTCAGCGTCAGCCGCGTCGAGCGCATGCTGGCGAACCCTTACGAGATCTTCGCCCGCGATATTCTGCGGCTCAATCCGCTGCGGCCGCTTGGAGCCGAGCCCGACGCCGGCTTGCGCGGCACCATCGTGCATGCGGCGCTGCACGAATTCACGCTGCTGCATCGGGATCGGCTGCCTGAGGATGTCGCGCACGAGCTGGTCGCCATCGCCGACCGGCTCTTCGCCGAGCTTGGCGGCACGCCCCGGGTCGAGGCCTTTTGGCGGCCGACCTTCCAGCGTTTCGCCCGCTGGTTCGCCGCCACCGAGCCCGGTCGCAGGACCGGCATCGTCAAGATCGAAGCCGAGGTCTCCGGTGCCTTGACGCTCGATGTGGGCTCTGGCTTCGAGCTCACCGCGCGCGCCGACCGCATCGACATGGCCGATGATGGCGCCGTTCTGATCTACGACTACAAATCGGGGCAGGCGCCGACGCAGAGCCATGTTGACGAGCTCTACGCGCCGCAGCTCCCGCTCGAAGCGGCCATCGCCGCTGGTGGCGGGTTCGGCGATCTCGGCCCCTGCGAGGTGCGCGCCCTTCGCTACATCAAGGCCTCGGGCCGCGGCAGTGGCGGCGACGAGGTCGATGCGGGAAAGTCCGCGCCGGCCGATCTCGGCCGCGGCGCGCTCGCGGCCCTGCGCCAGCTGATCGAACGCTTCGATCGCCCCGGCACGGCCTATGAAGCCAAGCGGCGGCCGGGCGGCCCCTTCCGCCGCGTCTATAATTTCGACGACTACGCCCATTTGGCCCGGCTCCAGGAATGGGCCGAGGCGGGCGGCGAGGGCGAGGGGTGATGAGCGGACCGCGCGACCCCCTCCTCCACGCGGCGGACGCCAATCAAGCCCGCGCCTCGGACCCGTCGGCCTCCGCCTGGGTTTCGGCCAATGCCGGCACGGGCAAGACCGAGGTGCTGGTCAGGCGGGGCTTACGCCTCCTGCTCGCGGGCTCCTTGCCCGAACGCATCCTCTGTCTCACCTACACCAAGACGGCGGCGGCGGAGATGCAGAACCGGCTGCTGAAGGAGCTTGCCGCCTGGGCCACGGCCTCGCCCGAGGATTTGCGCAGCAGGCTGGAGAAGCTTCTCGGGCGCGAGCCCTCCGGCGCCGAGCTCGTCGCCGCCAGACGTTTGTTCGCGATCACGCTGGAAGCCCGAGGCGGGCTCAAGATCTTCACCATTCACGGCTTTTGCGAGCGGCTATTGCAGCGCTTTCCGCTCGAATCGGACGTGACGCCGCATTTCAAGGTGCTCGACGACACCGAAGCGATCCTGCTTCGGCGCGCGGCCTTCGATGCGGTGGTCGCGCACGCGGCCGAGCACAAAGAGACGGCGCTGGGACAGGCGCTGGCCAAGATCATCGCCCTTGCCGGCGAGGAATATTTCCGCGGGGTCGTGGATAGCGTGCTGGTCAAGCGCGCCGAGCTTCAGGCCATGGTCGGTCTGCATGACGGGCGGCCGGATTGGGCCGAGATCGAATGCGCGAGCCTGAAGCGCCTGTTCGGCCTCGACCAGGAGGCTAGCGACACGAGCCTGACCCAAGCGCTTGCGAGCGTGCTCACCGATGCCGACATCGAGACCCTGATCGAGACGCTCCGCCTCCATGCGGCCACCGGCGGCGATCGGACTCTCAAAGAGGCCCTGGAAAGCGCCAGATCGGCCCCGGCGACAGAACGCGCGGACGCGTTCGGGCGGGCCTTCCTCACCGGTTCGGACCAACCCCGCGCGCGCCTATGCAGCAAGGGCCTGAAGCAGGCGGCCCCAACCCTCTGCGCGGTGCTGGAGACGGCGCAATCGCGCTACGCCGAGCTGCATCTCCAGCGCGCCCAGCTTGCCTGCGCCGAAGCCAGCGGCGCCCTGCTGCTCCTCGCCGACAACATCCTGGCCGAATATACCCGCGCCAAGAAGATCGAAGCCGTGCTCGATTACGACGACCTCATCCTCAAGGCACGCCACCTGTTGTCGCGCGCCGGCGCCGCCGCCTGGGTGCTGTACAAGATCGACGGCGGCATCGACCACATCCTCGTCGACGAGGCGCAGGACACCAATCCCGAGCAATGGTCGATCATCGAGCGTCTGGCCGACGAGTTCTTCGCCGGAATTGGCGCGAGCGAGACCTTGCGCACGCTGTTCGCGGTCGGCGACGAGAAGCAGTCGATCTACAGCTTCCAAGGTGCCGACCCGGCCCGCTTCGGCGCGGTCGGACGCAGCTTCCGCGCCAAGGCCCTGGCGGCGGAGCGTGATTGGAACGAGGTGCCGCTCAATCTGTCGTTCCGCTCCACCCCGCCCGTGCTGCAGGGGGTCGATGCGGTGTTCGCCGCGCCAAGGGCGGCGGCGGGGCTCACCTGGGACGGCACCACCACCATCCAGCATCACGCCTTTCGCACGGGCGAGGCGGGCCTGGTCGAGCTGTGGCAGGTCGAGACCGAGACCAAGCCTGAAGCAGCCCCGCCCTTCGAGCCCTGGAACGATGGGGCCGCTACCTTGCGCGCGGTCGAGACCTTGTGCCAGCGCATCGCCAAGGTGATCGGAGGCTGGCTCACCAATGCCGAGGAGCTGGTCGCGGCCGGCCGGCCGGTGCGGCCCGGCGACATTCTGATCCTGGTCCGCCGCCGCGACCCCTTCACCACGCCGATGATCCGAGCGCTGAAACGCGCGAATGTGCCGGTCGCCGGCACCGACCGCATGCGGCTGATGCAGCAGCTCGCGGTCCAGGACCTGGTGGCGCTGGCCGATGTGATGCTGATGCCGGAGGACGACCTTGCCCTCGCGGTCGTGCTGAAGAGCCCGCTGTTCGGGTTCGACGACGACGATCTGTTCACCCTCGCCTACAAGCGGCCATCGTCCTTGTGGGACGCGCTCAAGGCCAAGTCCGAGGACGACCCGCGCTTCGGCCGCGCCGCCGATCAGCTTGCACTGTGGCTGTCGCGCGCCGATTTCGTGCCGCCTTACGAGTTCTTCCTCGAGCTGCTCGGCGAGGACGGGCAGGCGATGCGCAAGCGCATCCTGACCAGGCTCGGGCCCGAGGCGGCAGAGGCGCTCGACGAATTCCTCGATCTGGCGCTCGCTTATGACCGCGAGGCAGCCCCCTCGCTCCAAGGCTTCGTCAACGAGCTGCGCCTGACCGACATCGAGCTCAAGCGCGACATGGAGCAGGAGCGCGACGAGGTCCGCATCATGACCGTGCATGGCGCCAAGGGCTTGCAGGCGCCGATCGTGTTCCTGCCCGACACCTGTACGCTGCCCCGGCATCAAAGCGGCGGCCTCTATGCCTTGCCGCGGCTGGGCGAGGGCCCCGATGCGGTCGCGCATCTGGTCTGGCCGGCGGCCGGGGGCAATTTCACTGAGATCGACGCGGCCAAGGACGCCGTGCGCAAGGCCGACCTCGATGAGTATCACCGCCTGCTCTACGTCGCCATGACCCGGGCGCGGGACCGGCTCTATGTCTGTGGCTGGCAAGGCCAGAGGGAGCGCGCGGAGGCCTGCTGGCACGATCTGGTCGAACAGGGTCTGACCGGCCTGCTGGTGGAGGTCGAGGGCGCTGACGGGATCACGGTCAAGCGGCTCGAAGCTGGGCAGACGGCCAATGTGGCGGAGGGCTCAGGAGCCAAGGAGGCGGCGGCAGTCGCGCCTCCACTGCCGGACTGGGCCCTGGCGCCGGCTGCGCCCGAGGCCTCGCTCACCGCCCTCACGCCGTCGCGGCTTGGCTCTCATCTGGGCGACAGCGACCAAGGCGAGCGCCAGCAACCCCCGCTTGGACCGCGGGCGCTGGCCGAGAACGGCCGTTTCTCCCGTGGCCGTCTGGTGCATACGCTGCTGCAATATCTGCCCGAGATCGAGGCGCCCGAGCAGGAGCGCGCGGCCAGGGCCTTCATCGCCGCGCGCGGCCTGGCACTCTCCGAGGCGATGCGGGAGGAGATTGTGAGCGAGACGCTCGCCATCGTCCAGGATGCGCGTTTCGCCCCTCTGTTCAGGCCCGGGAGTCTGGGCGAGGTGCCGGTGGTGGCAAGGATCGGCGCGGGCGCGGCGGCGCGAGCGCTTTCCGGCCAGATCGACCGGCTGGCGCTGCTCGACGATGCCCTCCTCATTCTCGACTACAAGACCAACCGGCCGCCACCATCGGCACCGGAGCAGGTCGCGCCGGGCTATGTGTCGCAGCTCGCCGCCTACCGCCTGGCGCTGCGGCCGCTGTTCCCGGGCCGGGAACTCAGGGCCGCCATCGTGTGGACCGACGGGCCAAAATTGATGGAAATCCCTTCAACTCTGCTTGATGACGCGGAACGACGCATGCTGCCGCGGGGGGCCAGCCTTGACGTTGGGGGGGAGCGCACCTAGGTTCGGACACGACGATAAGACCGGCCATTCGGGGCTCGAATGCCGGCGATCCAGGAGATTCTCATGGCAACTGCGACTGTTTCAGACGACACCTTCGAGGCCGACGTGCTCAAATCCTCGACCCCCGTGGTGGTGGATTTCTGGGCTGAATGGTGCGGTCCATGCAGGCAGATCGCGCCTGCGCTCGAGGAGATTGCCAGGGATCTGCATGGCAAGGTCAAGATCGTCAAGCTCAACATCGACGAGAATCAGCGCACGCCAACGCGCTACAATGTGCGCGCGATTCCGACCTTGATGATCTTCAAGGATGGCGAGCTCGCGGCGACCCAGACCGGCGCGCTGCCGAAGAGCCGGCTGGCCGATTGGATCACCGGGACCATCGGCGTCGCCGCAGTCTAGTTTTAGCCAACAGCTTTATGAGCGGTGCAGCTTGAGCGCTTGGCCCGCGAGATAGAGCGAGCCGCAGATGAGCACGCGCCCTGGCTGGCTGAAAGCCGCCCGGGACTGTAACAGCGCGTGCGACAGGCTCTTCGCCGCCGTCACGGTGAAGCCCTCATTCGCCGCGATTTCCGCCAAAGCTTCGGCGCCGAAGGCATTCTGCTCCTCCGGGATCGGCACTGTGTAGACGCGCTCGACCAGCCCCTTGAACGGGGCGACGAAGGCATGAGCGTCCTTGGTTTCCATCATGCCCCAGATCAGATGCACCGTGCGGGGAACGCGCTCGTCGAGCTCGGCCAGCGCATGCGCGATCGCCTGTCCGCCGGCGGCGTTGTGGCCGCCATCGAGCCAGATCTCGGTGTCCTCGTCGACATGGATGTAGAGCGCGCCGGCGGGCAGGCGCTCAAGCCTTGCCGGCCACTCGGCATGGGTCAATCCATACTCGAGCGCGTCGATGGTGAGAGCCTCGCCGAACATGACGCTGGCCGTGGCGATCGCCGCCCCCGCGTTGTCGATCTGATGCCGTCCCGCCAGGCGCGGCAAAGGCAGGTCGAGAAGCCTGGTGTCGGTCTGAAAGATCAATCTCTGGTGCTGCTCGAACACGTCGAAGTCGCGCCCGAATACATGCAGCGGCGCGCCGATCTCCTCGGCCCTCGCCTCGATGACCGCAAGCGCCTCCCGCTCCTGGCGCGACACAACGCAAGGAACGCCCGGCTTGAGGATGCCAGCCTTCTCGCCGGCGATGGCCGTCAGCGTGTCACCGAGAAAGGACACGTGATCGATGGAGATGGGCGTGATCGCCGTCGCCAGCGGCTTGTCCACTAGATTGGTGGCGTCGAGCCGGCCGCCCAGCCCGGTCTCCAGCAGCAGGAGATCGGCCTTGACTTCGGCGAAGGCGATAAACGCCGCGGCCGTCGTGATCTCGAACAGGGTGATGAGCTCGCCCGCATTCGCGGCCTCGGCCCGGGCCAGGCAATCGACGAGCCTCTCCTCCGTGATCGGCGCGCCCCCGTCCGGACCGGCCAGCACGATGCGCTCGTGGAAATCGACGAGATGGGGCGAGGTGTAGACATGCACCCGCTTGCCCAGCGCCTCGGCCATGGCGCGGACGAAGGCGATCAGCGAGCCCTTGCCGTTGGTGCCGGCGACATGGACCACCGGCGCCAGGCGCTGCTCAGGATGCCCGAGCGCGGCCAGCAGGCGCTCGATGCGGCCGAGCGACAGGTCGATCGATTGCGGGTGCAGCTCCTTCAGGCGCTCCAGCAGCGTGGTGCTGCCCGAGGCCGAAGGCAGTGGCGAGCGACCTTCGCCGCTGTGAGGCAAATTGGTCAAGGAGGTCAGGCCCTAGACGCTTCGCGGCGGGTGGGGATCGAGACCGTTGCCGAGCACCTTGCCCATCTCATCGCCGCTTTCCTCGATCTCGAGGTCGATAATATCCCCATCGAGGCTGGCGATGGTGGAGGCGGGCGCCCCATGCACATTGATGCCGTCGATCTGATCGGGAAACGCGAGGTCAAGGCCCGGCTGGCGGTGGGTGAGCAGCCGGCAGATCCGCGCGAGCGTGTCGCGCAAGGCATGGCGATGCACCACCATGTCGACCATGCCGTGTTCGTAGAGATATTCGGCGCGCTGGAAGCCGTTCGGCAGCTGCTCGCGGATGGTCTGCTCGATGACGCGCGGGCCGGCGAAGCCAATCAGCGCACCCGGCTCGGCGATGTGGACATCGCCAAGCATGGCGTAAGAGGCGGTGACGCCGCCGGTGGTCGGGTGGGTCAGGACGACGATATAGGGGAGCCGGGCTTCGCGCAGCTCTTGTACCGCCACGGTGGTGCGCGGCATCTGCATCAGCGAGAGGATGCCTTCCTGCATGCGCGCGCCGCCGGACGCGGCAAACAAGATGAATGGGGTCCCGCGCGTGACCGCGGCGCGCATGCCGGCGATCACGGCTTCACCGGCGGCGGTGCCGAGCGAGCCGCCCATGAAGTCGAAATCCTGCACCGCGGCCACGATCTTCTCGCCCTCAAGGCACCCGGCGCCGGCAAGCACGGCATCGGCGAGGCCGGTCTTGCTGCGGGCGTCCTTGATCCGGTCGGTGTAGCGGCGCTCGTCACGGAATTTGAGCGGGTCGACTGGCACCTCGGGGAGGGTCACGTTCTCGTATTCGCCGTCGTCGAACAGGCTCTTCAACCGGGCCCGGGCCGAGACGCGCATGTGGAAGTTCGAGCCCGGCACCACGAATTGGTTGGCCTCGAGATCCTTGTAATAGATCATCTGCCCCGTCTCGGGGCACTTCACCCATAGATTGTCCGGCAGCTCCTTCTTCCGAAGGATGCTCCGGATCTTGGGTCTAACAACGCTGTTGATCCAGTTCACGGGTCTACCGAACTCTCAAAGTCGCATTCACCTAAACTCTCAAAAAGCGCCTAAAGCGCGGCAGTGGTTGCCGGCTGCCGCAGAGCCGAGGCCAACTGCTCGACCAGGGCTAGAACCTTTGGCGCCGTCGCCGGCGTCGCCTTGCCCTCGCCATCCAGACTTTGCGCCAGCGCCGCGACCACGGCCGAGCCAACCACGACGCCCTCCGCCAGCTTGGCCAGCGCGCGCACCTGGTCCTTCGTCTTCACGCCGAAACCGACGGCGATGGGCAGCTCGGTCGACTGCTTGATCCGACCAAGATGAGCCGCGACGTCGCCCATATTCGGCGCCGCCGTTCCAGTGATCCCCGCGATCGAGACGTAATAGACGAAGCCCGAACTATTGGCGAGGACGGTGGGCAAGCGCTTGGCGTCCGTTGTCGGCGTGGCTAGGCGAATGAAGTTAAGGCCCGCTTTCCGCGCCGGCGGACGAAGCTCCGAATCTTCTTCTGGCGGCATATCGACCACGATCAATCCATCGACACCGGCGTCGACCGCATCGGCCAGGAACCGGTCGACGCCATAGATATATATGGGGTTGTAGTAGCCCATTAACACGATGGGCGTGGCGTCATCGGCCTGGCGAAAAGCCTTAACCATGCCAAGCGTTTCGACCATGGTTTGGCCGGCTTTGAGCGCCCGCTGCGACGAGGCCTGGATCGCCGGCCCGTCGGCCATGGGGTCGGAAAAGGGCATGCCGAGCTCGATGATGTCGGCGCCAGCGCCTGGCAATCGCCGCAGCAGCTCGAGCGAGGTCGCGGCGTCGGGGTCGCCGGCGGTGATGAAGGTCACGAGCCCGGCGCGGCCGTGCCGCTTCAGCTCCGCAAATCTGGTCTCGATGCGCTTCTTGGTCATGCCGATGGTCAACTTGCACCCCGCTTCCTCGCGCTCAAATAGCTCGCGACGGAGTCGAGGTCCTTGTCGCCGCGCCCGGACAGATTGACCACCATCAAATGATCCTTCGGCTTCTCCGGTGCGAGGTCGAACACGCGGGCCAGCGCATGCGCGGGCTCGAGCGCCGGGATGATGCCTTCCAGCTTGCTGCAGAGCTGGAACGCCGCCACCGCCTCATCGTCCGTCGCCGAGAGAAATTTCACCCGGCCGACGTCGTTGAGCCAGGCATGTTCCGGCCCGATGCCGGGGTAGTCGAGACCCGCCGAGATCGAATGCGCTTCCTCGATCTGGCCGTCACCGTCCATCAGCAGATAGGTGCGATTGCCATGCAGCACGCCGGGCCTGCCGCCGGCGATCGAGGCCGCGTGCTTGCCGGTGTCGACACCGAGCCCCGCCGCTTCCACGCCGTAGATTTCGATGCCGCGCTCGTCGAGGAAGGGATGGAACAGACCCATGGCGTTGGAGCCGCCGCCAATGCAGGCGATGAGCGAATCCGGTAGCCGGTTCTCGGCCGCAAGCATCTGCTCGCGCGTTTCGCGGCCGATGACCGACTGGAAATCGCGCACCATGGCCGGGTAAGGATGCGGCCCCGCCACCGTCCCGATGCAATAGAACGTGTCGTGTACGTTGGCGACCCAGTCGCGCAGCGCCTCGTTCATGGCATCCTTGAGCGTCTTGGAACCGGACTCGACGGCACGGACCTCGGCGCCAAGCATCTTCATGCGCAGCACGTTCGGCTTCTGCCGCTCGACGTCCACTGAACCCATATAGACGATGCAGGGCAGGCCGAACTTGGCGCACAGCGTGGCGGTGGCGACGCCATGCATGCCGGCGCCGGTCTCGGCGATGATGCGCGTCTTGCCCATGCGGCGCGCGAGCATGATCTGCCCGAGGACGTTGTTCACCTTGTGCGCGCCGGTGTGATTGAGCTCCTCGCGCTTGAGATAGATTTTCGCCCCGCCGCAATGCTCGGTCAGCCGCTCGGCAAAATAGAGCGGCGATGGCCGCCCGACATACGTCGCGAGATGGCCGTCCATCTCGGCCTGGTACGAGGGGTCGGCCTTGGCGGCTTCATAGGCCCGCTCGAGATCGAGGATCAGCGGCATCAGCGTCTCGGCCACGAAGCGGCCGCCATAGAGGCCGAAATGGCCGCGCTCGTCCGGGCCGGTGCGGTAGGAGTTCGGCGGCGTCTGCTCTGATCTTGCGCTCATGATGCCTTGGCTCGGACTTGGGTGTCGGTCGATTTGGCGGCGCGGATGAACTCTCGCACCAGATTGGCGTCCTTCTCCCCCGGTGCGCCCTCGACCGCGGACGACACGTCGACGAGCGAGGCATGGGTCACGCTTAACGCTTCACCCACATTGGCCGGGGTGAGACCGCCGGAAAGGGCGAAGGGCCGCTCGACCCCGGCGCCGGAGAGAAGGGTCCAGTCGAACGGAACGCCATTGCCGCCGGGCAGAAGCGCGGCAGGATCGGGCTTGGCGTCGAACAGGATCAAATCGGCGATGCCGCGATAGGCCGAAGCCTTGGCCGTATCTCCCGCCCCGGCGACGGCGATGGCCTTGAGCAGCGGCAAACCGGTGCGCGCCCTGATCGCCGCGACCCGTTTGGGCGTCTCGCCGCCATGGAGCTGAATCAGGTCTGGGCGCACCCTCTCGACCACAAAGTCGATGAGGGCATCGTCGGGATCGACCAGAACCGCGACGGTCTCGATCCGGCCCTTGGCCGCCGCGGCCAGGGTCCGGGCTGCTTCCGGCTTGAGGAAACGGGGACTGCGCGGAAAAAAGACCAAGCCGACATAGTCGGCGCCGGCTTCCGCCGCGACGTCAATGATGGCGGGCGTCCGCACGCCGCATATCTTCACCTTCACCGACACTTCGACCGTAATTCTCGAGATGAGGGGGTTCGGGGCGCAAAAGCGCCCATCTGGCGCACCCTATGCAATCTGCGGGCCCAAGTCCATCGCAGTGCAGCAAATCTCGCCCTTGGGGGCGGGGCCAGCGGCCGTGCCGGCACTCAAGGGAAGGGGCTAGCCGGCGGTCAGGCGGGCGCGCCGGGGCCTTGCGTCCACGCTCTCAAGCTCTTTCTCCAGCCGCTCGGCCTGGCGGCGCCAGGCCGTGGCCTCCCGCGCCTGGGTCCGGGCCATCAGCCGCCACTCGCCCTGTCCGAACCACGTCGCCAGCCCGCCGACGATGAGCCCGAGGGCGAAAGCGCCGAGCAGGAACAGGAAGAGAGGTGCCTCGATACCGTAGCCGGTGGCGCCGTCGAAGGGATTGAGGCCGAGCGTCACCGGCTTGCGATTGACGACGGCAAGAGCCACCAGCAGAAGCGCCAAGGGCAGGACGATCAAGGCTGCGAGGAGCCTACGCATTCACGGCCGCTCCATCAGGCTCAAGGCCTAGCTTACGTCCGAGCCGCCCTCGCGGTTCAGGCGCTCGCGCAGCTCCTTGCCGGTCTTGAAGAAGGGCACGAATTTGTCCTCGACGAAAACGGTGTCGCCGGTGCGAGGATTGCGCCCCTGCCGCGCCGCGCGATGTTTCACCGTGAACGCGCCGAAGCCACGAAGCTCGACGCGGTCGCCGCGGGCCAGCGAGCCCGTGATCTCGTCGAGCACGATATTGATGATGCGCTCGACGTCGCGCTGGAACAAATGCGGGTTGGCCGCGGCCACACGCTGAATCAATTCAGACTTGATCATTGATAGCCCCACCATGCCGGGCGGGTCTGCCGGCCACAACCCCCGCTAGTTCCCAGCAGGGTGCCAAAGCGAGACCAGACCGTCAAGCCTAAGTCCTTCCGAAACTTGACCGAAAAGCAACGCGATGTTCGCCCCCGGAATACCGAGTCGAGAGGCGATCGAGCCTGACAGCCAGCCGAAAATGCCGCTGCTTTCGGTTTTGGGCTTCCAATCGACGATGGAAAGTCCGGACGCGAGCTTGCGTTCCTTTTCGAGCCAGAGCTTGGCCGCTCGCTCGTCGCCGATTTCGTCCACGAGCTTGAGCGCCACCGCCTGACGGCCGGAATAGACGCGGCCATCGGTCAGTCCCGGCACGGTGTAAGGCTGGATGTCGCGGCGCTCGGCCACGAGATCGACGAACCAGATCTTCGCCTCCTGCACCATCTCGGCGGCGACCGCGCGCCCCTTCTCGTCGGTCGGCTCGAACGGATTCGGCACGGCCTTCAACGGGCCGCTCCGGACCTCCTCGACCTTGACCCCGATGGTCTTCATCAGCTCGGTCACGTCGGCCCATTGGAAGATGACGCCGACCGAGCCGGTGATGGTGTTGCCGTAGACGAAGATGCGGTCGGTGGCGATCGCCGCGATATAGGCGGCGGAGGTGGCGAGCGTGCCGCACACGGCGACGACGGGCTTTTTCTCCGCCACCCTCCGGATCGAGTCATAGAGGGCTTCGCCGCCGGTGGTGGTGCCGCCCGGACTATTGATGTCGAGGATGACCGCCTTGACCTGGTCCGACTTCGCGATCTTGTCAAGCAGCTCTTGCAGCTTGCGGTCGTCGGTGATGATGCCGCTGATCGAAACGCGGGCGATGTGGGGCAGAAGTCCGGACGAGCCCATCAGGCGCTGATCGCCGGCAATCAATCCGGCCAGAAAGAGCACGGCGAGGACGAGCGCGGCGATGCGCCAAAGCGCGAGCCTGCGTCTCAGGCGGCGGCGGTCGATCACGGTTTCGGCGTCGAGCACGTTTCGGATCGCTCTCAGGATCGAAGCTTCAAGGGGCCCGAAGGCGCGGGCTCCGCGCCCTCGCCTATTCCTCGGATTCGGACTCGCCGCTGGCCTCGGGCTCGGCGTCCGCTTCAGGCGCCGCGTCGTCATCGGCCTCGGCGCTGTCGGCAGCCTTGGCGGCGGCGGCCTCCGCCTTCGTCGCGCGCTTGCGCTTCGGCTTCTCGGCCGGCTCCTCGACATCGTCCTCTTTCGCCCGGCTCAGAGCGGCACCGAGAATATCGCCGAGTGAGGCGCCGGAATCGGTGGAGCCATATTGGGCCACAGCCTCCTTCTCCTCGGCGATTTCGAGCGCCTTGATGGAGACGGCGATCTTGCGAGTCTTGGCATCGACCTGGGTCACGAGCGCATCGAATTTCTCGCCGACGCCGAAGCGATCGGGCCGCTGCTCGGAGCGGTCGCGGGAAAGATCGGAGCGGCGGACGAAGGTGGTGAGGTCGTTGGCTGTGATCTTGGCCTCGAGGCCATTGTCGTTGACGGCGATAACCTCGCAGGTCACGCGCATGCCCTTTTTGAGCTTGTCGCTTGGCGCTCCCGCCACAAACGGGTCGGGAGTGAGCTGCTTGATGCCGAGACTGATGCGCTCTTTCTCGGCGTCGGCCTCGAGCACCACGGCCTTGACCGTATCGCCCTTGTTGAAATCCTTGAGCGCGTCCTCACCGGACTTGGTCCAATCCAAATCCGACAGATGCACCATGCCGTCGATGCTGCCGTCGAGCCCGACGAACAGCCCGAATTCGGTGATGTTGCGAATCGGGCCCTCGATATTGGTGCCGGGCGGATGGCTGGCGGCGAAGGCGACCCACGGATTCTCCTGGGTCTGCTTGAGACCGAGCGAGATGCGGCGCTTTTCGGGATCGACCTCGAGCACCTGAACCTCGACCTCCTGGCTGGTCGAAATGATCTTGCCGGGATGGATGTTCTTTTTGGTCCAGCTCATCTCCGATACGTGGATCAGGCCTTCCACGCCGGGCTCAAGCTCGACGAAGGCGCCGTAATCGGTGATGTTGGTGACCGTTCCCGTGAGGCGCGCGTCGACCGGATATTTGGCGGCGATGCCCTGCCAAGGATCGGCCTCGAGCTGCTTGATGCCGAGACTGATGCGCTGGGTCTCTGGATTGATGCGAATGATCTGAACTTTGACGCTGTCGCCGACGGTGACGATCTCGCTCGGATGGGCCACGCGTCTCCATGCCATGTCGGTGACGTGGAGGAGGCCGTCGATGCCGCCGAGATCGATGAAGGCGCCGTAGTCGGTGATGTTCTTGACCACGCCCTCGATGACCTGCCCCTCTTCGAGCCGGGCCACGATCTCGCTGCGCTTCTCCGCCCGCGTCTCCTCGAGCACCGAGCGGCGCGACACGACGATGTTGCCGCGGCGGCGATCCATCTTCAAGATCTGGAAGGGCTGCGGCATGTTCATCAGCGGTCCGACGTCGCGGATCGGGCGAATGTCGACTTGGCTGCCGGGCAGAAAGGCCACGGCGCCATCGAGGTCGACGGTGAAGCCGCCCTTGACGCGGTTGAAGATCACGCCTTCGACGCGCTCGCCCGCTTTGTATTTCTCTTCAAGCCGCGTCCAGCTCTCTTCGCGGCGCGCCTTCTCGCGCGACAGCACCGCCTCGCCGAGCGAGTTCTCGACGCGCTCGAGATAGACGTCGACTTCGTCACCGACGGAGAGGCCGGCGGGGCGTCCGGAGATGCTGAATTCCTTGAGGGGCACGCGGCCTTCGGTCTTGAGACCGACATCGATCACCGCAACGTCCTTCTCGATCCCGACGATGGTGCCCCTGATCACGCTGCCCTCTTGCAGGGCCGTGGCTGACAGCGACTCCTCGAGCAGGGCCGCGAACTCGTCGTGGCTCGGATGGCTGATGCTTGCTTGCGGCTCGTTCATCTAAACTCCTGCTCGCGCGTCCCTTAACTCGTGAAGCCATATCCCATGCCGGCGCGGAGAATTTCGCGAAGCGCGGGGGCTAGTCTGTTCGCGGCCGTCACGATGCTCTCACCCGGACATCGGCGGAGAGTATCGGAATGGAGCGCTAATGCGAAAGGGGCACGATCCTCTAGGAGGCGCACCCTGCACGCGCAAGCGCAGCATCGATCAAATCGATGGCAGCCTTGAACGCGGCGTCTATATCCAAATTTGTGGTGTCGAGCAAGTACGCGTCGGGGGCTTTTCGCAAAGGGGCCGCATCCCGGCCCGCGTCGCGCTCGTCCCGGCGCCCGATATCGGAGAGCACCTCGGCCTCTGTCACCGCCGCACCTGACTGTTTCAGCTCGATATAACGCCGCCGCGCCCGCTCCTCGGGGGCTGCGGTGACGAAGATTTTGACCTCGGCCTCGGGGCAAATCACGGTGCCGATATCCCGGCCATCGATGACCGCGCCCTCCTTGGCCAGGGCGAAGCTCCGTTGATAGGCGAGAAGCGCCCTGCGCACCTCGGCATGACTGGCCACGAGCGAGGCGGCCTCGCCCAGGCCAGCCTCGCGCAAGGCGGGATCGTCGAGCGTGGCCGGATCGAGCCGTCGCGCGCTTTCCAGCGCGGCCGCTTGATCGGCGGGATCTCCTCCCCGCAAGACCGTGTCGCGGGCGACGGCGCGATAGAGCGCGCCGGTGTCGAGATAGGCAAGCGCGTAGTAAGCCGCGACGCGCCTGCCGATCGTGCCCTTGCCCGAGGCCGCGGGTCCGTCGATGGCGACGATCATCTGAACTCTGCCCCGAGCTTGGTCATCAACGGCACGAAGTCGGGAAAGCTCGTCGCGATCATGGCCGTGTCGTCGACCGTCACCGGCTGCTCGGCCCCCAAGCCGAGGATGAGAAAGGCCATGGCGAGGCGATGGTCCATATGCGTCGCCACCAATCCACCGCCGCGAACCGCGCCCCTCCCGGTCACGATCAGATCGTCGCCCTCGATGCGCGCCTCAACGCCGCAGGCCACCAGACCCGCGAGTGTCGCAGCGAGACGATCGCTCTCCTTCACCCGCAGCTCCGACAATCCCTCCATGCGCGTCTCGCCCTCGGCGAAGGCGGCGATCACCGCCAGCACGGGATATTCGTCGATCATGCTCGGCGCGCGCAGCGGCGGCACGATCACGCCATGCAGCGCGCTGGCCTTGACGCGCAAATCGCCCACCGGCTCGCGGCCGTCGTGGCGGAGATCTATGAGCTCGATGTCGCCGCCCATCTCGCGCACGGTCTCAACCAAGCCGGTGCGCGTCGGATTCATCAGCACGCCCTCGATCACGATGTCCGAGCCCGGGCAGATGAGCGCCGCGGCGACGGCAAAAGCCGCCGAGCTCGGGTCTCCCGGCACGACGACGGAAATGCCTTCGAGCTCCGCATCGCCGCGAATGGTGACGGCGCGGCGCCCACCCGCCTCATCTTTGATGGAGAGTTCGGCGCCAAAATGGGCGAACATGCGCTCGGTGTGGTCGCGCGTGGCCAGAGGCTCGATCACCGTCGTGCGACCGGGAGCGTGCAGGCCCGCAAGCAGCACCGCCGACTTCACCTGGGCCGAGGCCACCGGCAATTCGTAGACAATCGGCACCAGATCTGGAGTGCCCCTGACGGTGAGAGGAAATGTCGTGCGCGTCTCGTCCACGAGGGAAAGCCCCATGCGCTGAAGTGGTTTCAACACGCGCCCCATCGGGCGGCGGCAAAGCGAGGCATCGCCGGTGAAGCAGACGTCCATGTCGTGGCCGGCGACCACGCCCAACATCAAGCGGCTGCCGGTGCCCGAATTGCCGAAGTCGAGAACGCCGGCCGGCGCGCGCAAACCGCCGACGCCCTGGCCCGTCACCTCGATGACGCCGCTGTCGCGTCTGACCTCGGCGCCGAGCGCGGCGATGGCCGCTGCCGTGGCCATGACGTCGTCGGCCTCGAGCAGGCCGGCGATGCGAGTGCGGCCGGTGGCGAGCGCGCCCAGGATCAATGCGCGATGGGAGATCGACTTGTCGCCTGGCACCCTGATCGTGCCGGAGAGCGATCGCGAGGGAGCGGCGGTGAGAGGCTGTGACATGGTCCTTGGAATTTGGGGTGTTCAGGGCTCTCGATAGCTTTTGACAGCACCAGACAAGCGTGGCAATGGGGGTCGAAACGAGAGCCAATCATCGAGGACCGTCAATGTCGAAACCCGCGAGGGGCACCAAGCGCGTCTGCCAGAGCTGCGGCGCGCGCTTTTACGATCTGGGCCGCACCCCGATCGTCTGCCCCGTCTGTCAGGCCGCCTATCAAGTGACGCCACCCGCGACGCGACGCGGGGAACGTGCGCCGGCGCCCGAGGTTCGGGTGAAGAAAGAGGTGGAGATCGAGACCGTCGTGCCCGATCCCGAAACGATCAGCCTCGAGGAAGTCGATGAGGGCGACGACACGGCGACCGACGAGGATGAGGTGATCGCCGATCTCGGCGACGACGCCGACGAAATCCCCGCGGCCGACGACGACGACACTTTTCTGGAGGAGCCGGAGGGCGACGAGGAGGCGGACGTGTCCGGCATCGTCGGCGGTCCGGAGAAAGACGAAGTCTAGAACCCGACAGACCGGGTCAAACGGCGGCATCGCGCAGGACTTTGACAGCCAGCGTCGCCGCCTCTAAATCTGACGGTTCAGACTGACCGGGGCCATAGCTCAGTTGGGAGAGCGCGTGAATGGCATTCACGAGGTCGGCGGTTCGATCCCGCCTGGCTCCACCATTTTCCGAACATAGATAGCTGAGACCATCTCGGCTCGCCGGCGGTTTGCGGTGAAAGTGGTCCGGGCTCAGCCATGCCCCTTGAACCAAGCCGCCCTTCAACTACCTACTCAGGCAGGGCCAAGACGATCCGGTCGCCCGGGGCCTTATTGGCCGCAATTCGTTCGTGAGGTTCGTCGAAATGTGGACCGATGAATGCCACTCCGGTCTTGCTTTCAGCGGCACGCCCACGCTGCCGCACAGCCTTTTGTTGCAGTCATTGCCCCGGCCGGAGTTGGACCGGTTAGATCCGTATTTGCAGAAGGTCTCCCTCACGCCCAGGCGCTTTCTGCAACATGCCGGAGTCCCGATCGAGCACCTCTACTTTGTCGAAGAAGGACTCGTATCCATCCTCGCCAAGACCGATGAGCGCAACGCCGTCGAGGTGGGTTTGATCGGACGCGAGGGGGCGATCGGAAGCGCCGCAATTCTCGGGACGAGAATTTCGACGCTCAGCCATTTCGTGCAGATCGGCGGCAGCGCCCTGAGGATCGGGATCGACGATCTGGACCGCGCGATGTCTGAGTGTCCGCACCTGCGCGCCCTGTTACACGGCTATTTGCACGCTGCCTTGATGCAGAGCTCGCAGTCCGCCGCCTGCAACCTCAGGCATTTGTTCTTGCAGCGCCTGGCGCGATGGCTCCTGATGGCGCAAGACCGGAGCGGATTGGATGAGCTTCCCATCACGCAAGATCTGCTCGCGCGAAGCCTTGGCGTTCACCGCCCTACCGTATCCGGCGCGTTCAAGCTGCTCGAGCGCCGTGGCATCTTTGCCGAGCGTGGCCTGATCCGGATTCTGGATCGCGGCAGCCTAGAGCGGATCGCTTGCCGCTGCCACCACGGCATGAAACTCCGGCGGGAAAGCTGGGAGCGATCGAAGACGAGGCGGAACCTCCTCATAGCGCTATCCGTTCTTGGCGCTCTGGTCGAAGTCGAGCTCTTGGCCGCGTGAGAGGTGCCCGGGAGCAAGCCCAAGCACCACAAGGCTCGTGACGATCCATTTTTCATCTCAAGCACTGTCCTTTCATAGTTCGGAATGCCTCCGCTTGAAGCGGATATGGGCTCAAGGCCCAGGCGTGACAGGGCCATGGAGCGGAGACTCGGTATGGTAGCTGACGCAGTATCGAGCGCCCGGCCGTCAATGGGGCTTTTAGATGTCGTCCAGTCCCCCACCTCATCAGTGCGAGGCAACGGCATGCGGGAGCTTGGACATGGACAATCTCGTTGAAGCGAAAAAATTCATTCAGCGGGCTGCCGACGCCCCATCCGGATGTCGTCAAAGAATATCTCAAGATAGCTGACTGGTTCCTGTGCCAAGAGATGGGGGAGCGAGACGAGGCGTTCAGTCAGGGGACTCGCAAAAAACCAGAAAGGTCGTCAAACCCTGTTTGATGCCGGAGCAATCGTCCAAGAGCTTGCACCGCCTAACGTGGCGGGCTCAAGCATGAGTTGACCGCAGTCTCGCGGGAATGTTGGCCGAGAGTCGCCAAGCGTCGCAAAGTATGAACTGGCGAGACTATTCGTGATTCTTCGAGCCTGAGGATTTCGGGCCGCCCGCGCCGGTGCCGTAGAAATAAATTTTCCCCTTGATACCCATGTGATACCGACCGTCGATTACTCGCCGGAGGGCCGGGGATTTTGCGTCATCTGGTCCAAGACCCCCAGCCCCCCGCGCCAGCCGAGGGCGGCATGTCGTATTTGCATGATGGCTATTTCAGCGCGGGCCTGGATGCGGACCCCGAACTCGCCCAATCGATTCGGGGTGAGCTTCGCCGGCAGCAGGACGGCATCGAGCTGATCGCGTCGGAGAATATCGTCTCGCGCCTGGTGCTCGAGGCGCAAGGCTCGGTCCTGACCAACAAGACGGTCGAGGGTCCGGCTTTCGGCCGCTATTACGGCGGCGCGGAATTCGCCGACAAGATCGAAGCCTTGGCCATCGAGCGCGCCTGCCAGCTGTTCGGGTGCCGCTTCGCCAATGTCCAGCCGCATTCGGGCTCGAACGCCAATGCCGGCGTGTTCTTGGGCCTGTTGCAGCTCGGCGATCGGATCGTCTCGATGGACATTGCCGCGGGCGGCCATATCAGCCACGGCCATCCCGCCACGCTGACGGGGCGCGACTATGCCATCGCCACCTATGGCGTTGCCCGCGAGACCGAATTGATCGACCTCGATGAGATTCGCGGTTTGGCGCTGCGGGCAAAGCCGAGGCTGATCATCGCCGGCGGATCGGCCTATCCCCGCGCCATCGATTTCGCCGGCTTACGCGCGATCGCCGACGAAGCCGGCGCCTACCTGATGGTCGACATGGCCCATTTCGCCGGGCTGGTCGCCACCGGTCTTTATCCCAACCCCTTCCCCCATGCCGATATCGTCACCACCACCACCTATAAATCCTTGCGCGGCGCCAGGGGTGGCGTGGTGCTGTGGAACGACGAGACGCTCGGCAAGAGGATCAACGCCGGTATTTTTCCCGGCGTCCAAGGCTCGGTGCTGCTGCATGGCGTCGCCGGCAAGGCCGCCTGCCTGGGCGAGGCGCTGCGCCCCGAATTCAAGCGCTACAATCAGGCGGTGCTGGACAATGCGCGGGCGCTCGCGCGCAGCTTGACCGAGGCTGGACTCCGCATTGTCTCGGGCGGGACCGACATGGGCCTGATGCTGGCCGATCTCTCCGGCCGGGGCGTCACCGGCGAGGTGGCCGCCGCAGCGCTCGAACGTGCCGGCCTCGCCGTCAACAAGAACCAGATCCCCTTCGATCCGCGTCCGCCGGAAGCGCCCTCAGGCCTTCGCCTCTCCAGCAATGCGGGGACGACGCGCGGCTTCGGCGTGGCGGAGTTCCAGATGATCGGGGCTTGGATCGATCGCGTCCTGCGCGATCCGGACGACACCCGCGCGATCGACGATGTGCGCGGCCAGGTCCTGGCCCTGTGCAGCCGCTACCCGATCTACTGAGCGCGTCAAAGCTTCAGCTTCGAGAAGAAGGCGCGCCGCTCCTCCTGAAGCTCGGCGCGCGCCTCGCTCACCTGCGTCACCAAGGCGGGGTCGGCGGTGCCTGGATGGCCGGATTTGAACGGCGGCGCCGGGTCGTATTGCATCATGAGCGCGATGGCCTCGGCGCGCTCGCGGCCGAACAGCTCGGCGATGAAATAGAGAGCGAAATCGATTCCCGCGGTGATGCCGCCGCTCGTCACCCGGTTGCGGTCTTGCACCACGCGCTCCTGTTGCGGAATGGCGCCGACGAGGGGCAGATGGTCGAGGCTCAGCCAATGGGTCGTGGCGCGGTAGCCCTTGAGCAGGCCGGCGGCGCCGAGCACCAGCGATCCCGTGCACACCGCCGTGACCCAGAGCGCGCCTCGCGCCTGGTCTTGTAAAAATTTCATCGTATCGGGGTCGCCGGCGGCCCCAAGGATGCCGGTCCCGCCGGGAACGCAGAGGATGTCCAATTGCGGGGCCGAGGCGAAGTCGGTGTCGGCGATGAAGGTTAGGCCGAACTCGCTCCTGACCGGCCCCTTTTCCTTAGCGATGACGAAGACCTCAAGCTCGGGCGCGCGCGCGAACACCTCATAGGGCCCGGTAAAATCGAGCTGGGTCATGCCGGGAAACAGAAGGAAGCCTGTCTTCATCGCCGCCGGCATCTTTGCCTGAATGGGTCTTGCGCCGGCGTGACCCTAATGCCCGCCGAGGACGGCGATAACGACATTGGCCTGGCGCAGCGTCGAGATCTGCTTCGGCAGGTCCTGCTCGTAGGGCCCTGGCGCGATGAGGACGGTATCGTCGGCCTTCGCCGCGTGGATGGCTTGCCGGAGGCTCTTGAAGGCGGTCTCCGGCGTGCGGCCGTCATTGGCCTCGCTGCCCAACTTCGAATCGACGTGCCACTGCATGGTGGCACCACACCCGATGCGGCCCGGCCGGGTCAAGCGTTAACCGACAGGGGGTTCGGGCACCGGGTCTGGGGCGTGGTTTGGGCCTCCCTCACGCCCCTGTGACGCATGCTTGAATTGCCTCGGGATTTTCACCATATGCAGGATCGTTCTAAAGAGCTCGGCGCCGCGACGGGTCGAGCCTCGCGTTTTGCCTGGGTGCCGTTCAGGGCCCGAAGCAACGCTACGACATGTCGCAGCCGCTTGAGGTGAAAGGGCTTGGCAGAATGTCGCGCATGACACTCCTTAAAGGGGAGCTTTGGCTGGGAGATGCAGCACCCGAGGGTGCGCTTCCCCGCTTCGTGAGGTCGCCGCAATCCGGCGGGTATCCTCCCTACAATATCGAGCTGTTGGCGGCTGAGGATGGCAGCCCAGGCGTCCTGCGCATCACGCTTGCCGTTGCCGGTTTTGGCCTGGACGAGCTTGCCGTCACGGTCGAGGGCGGAGAGATGACCGTTCGCGGCAGTCAGGCCGAGCAGGAAGAGGCCCGCGACTTTCTCTATCGCGGCATCGCGGCGCGACGGTTCACGCGCAGCTTTGGTCTTGCCGATGGGGTCGAGGTGCGAAAGGCGGAGCTGCGGAACGGGCTGCTCTCGATCGAGCTCGAACGTCCGGCCAAGGACGTAGCGGTCAAGACGGTGCGGATCGTCGACGGCGACAAGACACGCGAGGCGCCAGCGTCAAGGCGCGCCACAGTTTTGGATGCGGAGTAAATTGAATGGACGACCAGGCAAAAGTAGATCCTCAGACGAGCCTTCCCATGAGCCGGACCGAGTTCAAGCAACTCGGCGACGGTGAAGTCGCCTATATCAAGCAGCTCAATACCGATCTCGCCCAGAAGCTGTTTCCGTCGCTGAGCGCCAAGCTCGACGGCATCGATCTCTATGCCGTGCTCGGTGCCGACGGCACCCCCTTGGCGCTGACCGACAGCCGTAACGCCGCCATCGCCAATGCGATCGAGAACGATCTCGTGCCGTTAAGCGTGCATTGACGTTCCCAATTCCCCTCTCCTCGTAGTAGGCTTCAGCGCGATTTGAGAATGGCCGGGCACGTTCGTTTCGGCGCGCAGACGGCTATGGGAAAGTCTTTTCGCTGGAGGGAACGTGATAACCGGAACAAACGGCCTTGGTGGCGCTGGCCGCATTCTCCGCCGTGCCGTGATGGCGGGATTGGCCTTTGTGGGCGTGGCCTTGTGCGGCACGGAATCGGCGCAAGCCGATGCCTTTCTCGACGAAATCGTCGACTTCACCGGCGGTGTGTTCTTCCTCGAGCACAAGCTGCCGGGCATGATCATCGGCGTCGTGAGCAATGGCGACGTCTCGGTGCATGGCTATGGCGAGCGGGCCGGCGAAGGGAGCGAGGCGCCAGACGGCGACACGGTGATGCGGCTTGGCTCCATCACCAAGGCGTTCACCGGCGAGATGCTCGCTTATCTCACTGCCAATGGCACGGTTTCGCTGGCGCAGCCCCTCATCAAATCGGCGCCCGAATTCGCGGGCAAGGAGGATGTCGCGCGCATTCGCCTGATCGACTTGGTCACGCATTCCGGTGGCCTGCCGCGCGAGCTGCCGCATAAGCCGGGGCCCGACAACGACCCCTTCGCGCCAATCACCATCGACGCCTTTGCCGACTGGCTGAAAACGGAGCCGCTGCTCTACGAGCCCGGGCACTCGGTAATGTATTCGAATTTCGGCTTCGATCTCCTCGCCCATGGTCTCGCCAACGCGGCGGACAAGCCCTACCCGGAGCTGCTGCAAGAACACATCACCGGCCCCCTCGGCCTGAAGGACACCGTGTACGCCCTCTCCGAGGAGCAGAAGACGCGGCAGATGCAGGGGCATGGTTTTGGTGGCGAGCCGCTACCGGACGTGCCCACCGGCTCGGTGATCGTCGGTTCCGGCGGGCTCTATTCCAGCGCCAACGACCTACTCACCTGGATGAAATGGCATCTCGACCGCTTCGGCGAGAAGGGAGCGGAAGTGCGCCTGCTCGACCACGGGCTCTATCTCGTGCGTGACGGGCTTGACCGGGTCTCGGGCATGGACGAATCCGGCCATATGGACGCCATGGGTCTCGCCTGGGTCGGCATGATGCCAGAGGGCGACCGGCCCTTCATCCTGCAAAAGGCCGGTGGCCTTCAGGGCATGTTTTGCTACATCGCCTTCGCGCCGGCGCATGGGGTCGCGGTGTTCATCGCCATCAACAAATTCGATTTCCCTGCCGCCATGGCCATGGGCGCCTTGGCCAATGATTTGATCGCGACGCTGGCGCCGCGGTAAGCGGGCTCAGGCGGCGTGGGACGTGGCGCTCTCGGTCAGCACCGCATAGAGGGTGGAGGCGTCCTTCGACGCCCTGAGCTTGTCCACGGCATGGCCCTCGCGCAGCAAGCGCGAGATGCGGGCGAGCGCCTTCAAATGATCGGCGCCGGCGCCATCGGGCGCGAGCAGGAGAAAGACGATGTCGACGGGGTCGCCGTCGACGGCATCGAAATCGATCGGCTCGGCCAGGCGCGCGAAAATGCCAACGATGCGCTTCAGCCCGGCAAATTTGGCATGCGGAATGGCGATGCCCTGACCGAGGCCGGTGGAGCCGAGCCGCTCGCGCTGGAGCAGGGTGTCGAAGATGTAGCGCTCTTGCAGGCCAGTCACGCGCGCCGCGCGCGCCGAAAGCTCTTGCAGGAGCTGCTTCTTGGTCTTGGCCTTGAGCGCGGGAATCACCGCCTCGGGGCTGATGAGATCAGCTAGGTGCATTGTGCTAAACCCGTCCGATAAGGGGCGCCGAGCGGAACCAACCGCTAGCGGCGCGTGCGCTTCCGCTTCGTCGCCGGATCGATCCAGCCAATATTGCCGTCGGCACGGCGGTAGACCACATTGATTTCACCGTGGCTCGCATTGTGGAACACAATGAAGGGCTGGTCCGACAGATCCATCTGCATCACGGCGTCGCTGACCGCCATCTCGTGGACGACAGTCTCGGCCTCGGCAATGATGATCGGGTTGTCCTCATCGCTCTCCTCCTGTCCTTCCTGCGGCGATTGCAGCACATAGGACGTTGCGGGGGTCTCCTTGCGCGGCGTCTGCCCGCCGCCATGCCGGTTAAGCCTCCCCTTGTAGCGCCGGACCCGCTTCTCCAGCCGCTCGCAGGCGCGGTCGGCGCTCTGATAGGCATCCGGCGCCACCCCATGGGCTTCGAGGCTCAGGCCTTGCCACAAATGGATGGTGCAGTTGGTACGAAACTCCCCGTGTTCTTTCTCGATGCGCACATGCCCGGTGGGGGCACGCCCAATATATTTCTCAACGGTGGTCGAAATGCGGTCTTGGACGTAGTCGCGCAAGGCCTCGCCGACGTCCATATTCTTTCCGGTAACTTGTATCGTCATCGCGCGCGGTAGACCCGTTTTCCCTGTCCCCCGGGACGCATGACGACACTCTGCATGGGGGTAGACATCCTACCAAGCCTAGCTTCAGAACAGCTGGCCTCCCACCCGCGGGCCGGGAGGCTAGACCGCTCCCCCGATGGTGTCAAATCCAATCAAATCCGCATTGCGCCACTGCAAATTTTCTTCGGTTGCAGAGGTTCTTGGCATCAATTCAGGCACTCTGGCCAGCTCCGATTCGCTTCTGACGCCGGCGCTGGACCGAGGAGGGAATGCGCAGCGCCTCGCGATATTTTGCCACCGTGCGCCGGGCGATATCGACGCCGTCCAGCTTGAGCCTCTCGACGATCTTGTCATCCGACAGCACGTTGCTCGCGGCCTCGGCCTCGATCATCTCCTTGATGCGGTGACGCACGGATTCGGAGGAATGCGCGTCGCCGTCGCCGGCCGCCTGGATCGAGGAGGTGAAGAAATATTTGAGCTCGAACAGGCCGCGATTGGTCGCCATGTATTTATTGGCGGTGACCCGGCTCACGGTCGATTCATGCATCGAGATGGCGTCGGCCACGGTCTTCAGGTTCAGGGGCTTGAGGTGCCGCACGCCATGGGTGAAGAAGCCGTCCTGCTGGCGCACGATCTCTTGCGCAACTTTGAGGATGGTGCGGGCGCGCTGATCGAGGCTCTTGACCAGCCAATTGGCGGTCTGCATGCAATCGACGAGATAGGTCTTGTCCTCTTTCGTCATCGGCGTCTTGGTCACGCAAGCGTAATAGGCCTGGTTGACCAGCACGCGCGGCAAGGTCTCGCTGTTCAGCTCGACATGCCAATCGCCATCCGGCAGGGGGCGGATCAGAACATCGGGCACGATCGGCTGCGCCGGGCTAGCCCCATATTTCAGCCCCGGCTTCGGGTTCAGCCGCTTCACCTCCTGGATCATGTCGCACAGATCCTCGTCGGAGACGGAGCAGGCCCGCTTCAGCGCAGGCAGATCATGGGCGGCGAGCAGATTAAGATTTTCGATCAACCCCGCCATGACGGGGTCGTAGCGATCGCGCTCTCTTAGTTGCAGCGTCAGGCACTCGCGTAGATCGCGGGCGAACACGCCGCAGGGCTCGAAGCCCTGCATCACGGCCAAGGTCTCCTCGACCAGATCGAGCGGCGCGCCGAGACGCTCGGCCAGGGCCTCGAGCTCGCCCTGGAGGTAGCCAGCCTCGTCCGTCATGTCGATGAGATGATGTCCGATCAGCCGCTTGGCGGGATCGGCGAAGGCGAAGGCGAGCTGATCGGAGAGATGGTCCTTGAGCGTCCGCTGCTCGGCCACATAGGCTTCGAGATTCGGCGCTTCCCCGCCCTCGAGCCGCTGGCCGCCGGCGAGGCCGGTCCAACCGGAATCCTTGAGCGCGCTCGGGTTAGCGCCATCGGCATCGGCGAAATGATACTGCGGCTCGGTGTCGAGATCGTCCGTGCGCAACATTTTGTCGTCGGCCTGGAGATCGAGCCATTCGCCCTCGCCGTCCGAGCTATCCGCCTCCTGGGCCGGACCGTCGCCGCTATCGCTCTCGTCCTTGAACGGGCTTACCGGCTCGGACGCCTCGCCATTGACGGGTCCACTCGCCTCGTCGGGCTCCTCGTGCTCGAGCAGCGGGTTGCGTTCGAGCTCGGAGTCGACGAAAGCGGCGAGCTCCATGTTGGAGAGCTGCAACAACTTGATCGCCTGCTGCAGCTGCGGCGTCATCACCAGGCCCTGGCTTTGGCGAAGCTCAAGCTTTGTGGTGATGGCCATATTGTCTTCCGGACGTCAGTCGAAAACGACCGACCTAAATCTTGAACTGGTCACCGAGATAGACGCGCCGCACGTCCTCATTATTGATGACCTCCGTCGCGGTGCCGTGGGTCAGCACCATGCCGTCATGGATGATATAGGCGCGCCCCACAAGGTCGAGGGTCTCCCGCACATTGTGGTCGGTGATGAGGACGCCGATCCCTCTCTGGGTGAGATGGCGCACCAACGCGCGAATATCGTTGACGGCGATCGGATCGATGCCGGCGAAGGGCTCGTCCAACAGCATGAAGGAGGGCCGGCTCGCAAGCGCCCGCGCGATTTCGACGCGCCGCCGCTCGCCGCCGGAGAGGCGAATGGCGGGGGACTTTCTAAGCTTGGTGATGCGGAACTCTTCGAGCAGCGCATCGAGCTGGACCTGACGCTCGGCCTTGTCGGGCTCGACCGTCTCCAGCACGGCGAGAATGTTCTCCTCGACCGTGAGGCCGCGAAAGATCGAAGCTTCCTGCGGCAGATAGCCGATGCCGAGCCGCGCGCGGCGATACATCGGCAGCTTGGTCACGTCCCGCCCATCGATCTTGATCGAGCCTTCATCAACCGGGATCAGTCCCGTGATCATGTAGAACACGGTGGTCTTGCCCGCGCCGTTGGGGCCGAGCAGCCCGACGGCTTCGCCGCGAGAGACTTCCAGGCTGACGCCGCGGACCACGACGCGCTTCTTGAAAGCCTTGACCACCGAGTGAACCGTGAGCCAGCCGGCGAACGGGTTCGGCGGAGCCTCCGGCCCCTCGGCGGGATCTGCGGCGATGGCGACACCCTGCTCGGCTGCCGCCTCACGACCTGGGAACGACAGCAATTTACCCATTGCCCTTTCGCTCACTCAGTTGAGCCGGCGGCGGTTACGCATGGATGGAGGACCCAGATCGGCCTAACGCTGGACCGGGACAAGCGGCAATGCCTCCGAATCCGAAGGCGGGGTCGCAGGCATTGCGGGCGTGGCGGGCGTGGCGGCCTCGGGTTTGTCATTGCTGGCGCCTTTGTCGTCCGCCTTGTCCTTGCCGGTCTTGTCATTGTCGGTTTTGTCGTCGCCGGACTTGGCGTCCTGCTTTGGCATGAACAGGGCGCGAATACGGCCTCCGGCGGCGGTATTGCCCTGGTTCTCGAACCGGCTTTCACCGGTCTTCAGATCGATGATGAGCCGATCCCCCTTTAGCACATTCTTGCCTTGCATTAACACCACATTGCCGCCGACGGTGATCATCTGGGTCGGCACATCGTAAAGGGCCCATTCGCTCGTGGTGGTCTGGTCCTCGTCGGTGACGATGATGACGTCGCCCCTCGCCTCGATCTTGCTGATCTGGTTGCCACTGCCGCCGATTCCCGCGCCTCCGGCCGGCTTCGGGTCGGCGGACGCCACGGCGCCCGCATCGGGGGTTGCCGGCGCCGCTGCTTGGCTGATGCCAGAGCTGGCGCTGCCGGAATAGTGAACGTCGAGCTCGTGGGCCTTGAGCGTGGTTTTGCCCTGCACCGCCTTCACGCTGCCTTTGAAGGTCGCGTATTTCTTTGCGTCGTGTACGACCAGCACGTCGGATTCGATATCGATCGGCTCGTCGGAGTTCTGGGAGAACCCGCCAAAGCTATTGGTCAGACCCTGCGCCCCGGCCGGCATGGCGGCGAGAAGCATGAGGCTCACCAGGGCCGCGGCGCGCATGGCGCCGTGCCCGCGCCGGGAAAGGGCCGGACGCTGGCTCATTGGGGCGTCTCGGCCGTGGGCATCGGCGCCACCACCTCCGGCGCCACGCGCGCGGGCTCGGCCGGAGCCTCGATTTGGACGGCCGCGGCGCCCGGGGCGCCAGCAACTGGCTTGTCCTTCGCTTCCTTCTTGATGTGAACCCGAACCTTGCCGCGGAACAGGAGCGTATTGTCGGCGGAGCGCAAGGTGAGCGCGTTGGCGCGCACCGTTCCGCTCGGCAAGTCGAAGGCGACCGGCTGATGCGAGCGCAGGATCTGGTTCTTCATGTCGAGGCTCGCATGAGTGAGCTTGCCGGTGATGCCGGAGCTCGTATTGAGGCGGATGTCGTCCTGCATCACGAGTCGCTCTTTTTCGGTGTCGAACAGGCCGCGCGTGGCCTGCATGCGCGACCAACCCTTCTGCTCGGTCGTCAGCTCGGCCTTGATCGCGTGCAGATTGACAAGTTTTGGATTCTTCATGTCCTGATCGGCGTAGTCGGCACTGACGACGTAGGCGCCCTTCTTCTTGTCGACGCCTTTCAGCGTCGGGTTCACCATGCGCAATTTGCCGTCGGTGACCTCGATGCCGCTGACGCTGGCGGTGACACCGCCAACGGTGACGTTCATGCGCGAGGAGATGAAATAAGCGGCGAAAATCACAAGCGCCAAAACCGGCAGCGACTTGCGGAGAATGACAACCATGCGGCTGTGATTGGTCGCGCTCAGAAAAGCGCGCTCGTTCTCCGCCGCCGTGCGCACGCGATACCGGTGGCCGCTCGGTGCCAATTGCGCCTCAAACGTCACGGAATGGATCCTCCGAGGCCGGCTTGGCCCCCTGACACAATAGGCGCAAGACTTTGATCACATTGCGACGCCAAGACGGGCCTGAAGGACGGGCCTGAAGTGGCCTGCCGCCTTGTTCCCGGGCCCGAGCCCTAATGGGCGAAGGGGTCGATGTCGGCCCAGCCGCGAAGATCGAGCTCCACCCGGGTCGGGAGAAAGGCGATGCAGGCGCGGGCCAAGCCCTCGCGCCCCTCGCGCGTCAGCATGGCGTCGAGTTTCTCTCTCAGCGCATGCAGATGCAAGACGTCGCTGGCGGCATAATTGAGCTGGTCCGGGGTCAGCTGGTCGGCGCCCCAATCGGAGGATTGCTGCTGCTTGGAGATCTCGATCCCCAATAGCTCCCGGCAAAGATCCTTGAGCCCGTGCCGGTCGGTGAAGGTGCGGGCGAGGCGGGAGGCGATCTTGGTGCAATAGACCGGACGCGGCATCACCCCCAAACTGTGTTTGAGCACCGCCATGTCGAAGCGGCCAAAGTGAAAGATCTTGAGCACGCTCTCATCGGTCAGGAGCCGCGTGAGCTCGGGCGCGTCGTAGCTCCGGTCGAATTGGACCAGTTCGGCGTTGCCGTCGCCCTTGGACAGCTGCACCAGGCAGAGCCGGTCGCGATAAGGGTTGAGGCCCAGCGTCTCGGTGTCGATGGCGACGGCGTTGCCCCATTGCCGGCCGGCCGGCAAGTCGTTCTTGTGCAGCTCGACCGTCATCGTTCACTCATGCGGCTTGAACAGAGCGGCCGGCGCGCGCATTCGAGCGCCGGCGCCGAGCCGAAATCGTAATATGGTGCCCAGGAGAAGACTCGAACTTCCACGCCCTTTCGGGCACTAGCACCTGAAGCTAGCGCGTCTACCAGTTCCGCCACCTGGGCTTAAGGTCCTTGAGGTACGATCGGGGCTCACCAAAGTCAATCGGCCGCGGGTTCAACCGCTTCGACACGCTTTCGTCGACGAAGCCTTCACAGAGTTCGACCGGGTCGTGTATTGCTGCGTCTCCTGTCGGCCCAGACGAGGTTTGGGCGGGAGGGATCATGCAGGACAGATCGTGGGCATTTCCTTAAACAACCGCACCCTCGTCACCCTTTATGGCGGCTCGGGCTTTATCGGCCGCAACGTGGTCCGGTTATTGGCCAAGACCGGGGCGCGGATGCGGGTGGCCGTGCGCCGGCCGGATCTTGCCGGCCATTTGCAGCCGCTGGGCGGGGTCGGCCAGATCAACGCCGTGCAGGCCAATGTCCGCTACCCGGATTCGCTCAGGGCCGCGGCCGAGGGCGCCGACGCGGTGATCAATCTCGTCGGCATTCTCGCAGCCTCGGGGCGGCAGACCTTCAAGGCGGTGCAGGATGAAGGCGCCCGCCATGTGGCGGAGGCCGCGCGCGCCGCGGGGGCGAAGGTGTTCGTGCAGCTGTCGGCGATCGGGGCCGATTCCGCCTCGCCCTCGATCTACGCCCGCACCAAGGCCGCGGGCGAGAGGGCGGTGCAGGAGGTATTGCCGGAGGCCGTGATCGTTCGTCCCTCGGTGGTATTCGGGCCCGAGGACGAGTTCTTCAACCGCTTCGCCGCGCTGGCAAGGATCTCCCCGGCCCTGCCTCTGATCGGCGGCGGCAGGACGCGATTTCAGCCCGTGTACGTCGGCGACGTGGCCAAGGCGGTGCTGGCTGGCCTCACCGGCAAGGCCCGAGCGGGCACCGTGTACGAGCTTGGCGGCCCCGAGATCATGACCATGGAGGAGGTGATGACCCGGGTGCTGGCTTACACCATGCGGCGGAAATGGCTCGTGCCTCTACCCTTCCCGCTGGCCAAGCTGCAAGGGGCCATCCTGCAATGGCTGCCGAACCCGCCGCTCACCCTCGATCAGGTGCGCCTGCTGGAAACCGACAATGTGGTGAGCGAGGCGGCGCTGCGAGACGGCAGGACGCTTGCAGGCCTCGAGATCGAGCCGGTCGCGGTTGAAGCCGTGGTCCCGGATTATCTCGAGCAATACCGGCCCAAGGGCCAGTTCTCGCATTATCAGCCCTGAGCTTCTGCCTAGGTGTAGAGTAACACCAGGAGGAAGCCGCCGAGCGCCATGCGGTAGAGCACGAAGGGCAACAGGCTCACGCGCTTCAGCATCGCCATGAGGAAGGCGATCGCGGCGAGGCCGGCGAGAAAGGTGAGCCCGGCGCAGTAGACGGTGTCCATGCCGATGCTCTCGCCACCGCGCAGCGCCTCGACCAGTTTCAGCGCGCCGGCGGCGCCGATGGCGGGGATGCCGAGCAGGAAGGAGAAGCGCGCGCAGTCCGGCCGGGCAAAGCCGAGGAAGCGCCCGGCCGTGATGGTGATGCCCGAACGGCTGGTGCCCGGGATCAGCGCCAGCGCCTGCGCCACGCCGATGAACAGCGCGCCCTTGAGGGTCATGTCCTCCATGGTCTTAGTCTGCTTGCCCACCTTGTCGGCGACGAGCATCAGCAGACCGTAGAAGATCGTGTTCCAGGCAACGACCGAAACATTTCGCTCCAGGTCCGGAACCTTCAGCGTCTCGAGCACGAGACCGAAGGCGACGGCGGGGATGGTGCCGAGCAGGATATAGAGCGCGAGCCTGCCTTCAGGGGTGACGTTGCCCTGGACGAGCTGGACCGTCCCCGTGATCAGCCGCCCCACATCCCGCCAGAAATAGATGAGAATGGCGAGCAGCGTGCCAAGATGGACCATGACGTCGGTAAACTGGCCCTGATCGGGCCAGCCGGTGAGCGCCGGTACCAGAATGAGATGTCCGGAGGACGAAATCGGGAGGAATTCCGTGATCCCCTGCACCAGGGCAAGCACGATGATTTGTTCAATCGACATTGATTCCCTCGGCCCCGTCGATGGCCGCTTGTTCGGCGCGCGTGCAGGTTCTATACCGAGCCTGATCCCCGCGCGATTCTTTTCGCGGCGTTGATTACCGCCCAACGGGTCGATGGCGACACTCCTACATTACCCACTCTGTCCGTTTTCCCGCTCGATCCGCCTGGCGCTGGCGGAATGCGGCATCGAGGCGACGCTCACCGAAGAGCGGCCCTGGGAATGGCGTCAGGGTTTTCTCGAATTGAACCCGGCCGGATCGCTGCCGGTGCTGATCAGCGATGACGACGGCCCGATTGCCGGCGCCTACCCCATTTCCGAATATCTGGACGAGACCGCAGGTGGCGAGCGTGAGTCCCGCGGCTTCAAGCTCTTCCCCGGTGAAGCTCCGGCCAGGGCCGAGACCAGGCGGCTCGTGGACTGGTTCCACCGCAAATTCAACGAGGAGGTGACGGCCTATCTCGTGGATGAGAAGGTGTATCGGCGCTACGGCCCCAATGGAGGCTCGCCCAATATCGAGGCGATCCGGGCGGGCCACGAGAATTTGCGCTATCATCTCGCTTATCTCAGCCATCTCGCCGAGACGCGGCCCTGGCTCGCGGGCGAGACGCTGAGTTTCGCGGACCTCGCCGCGGCGGCGCATCTGTCGGCGCTCGACTATCTCGGCGAGGTGCCTTGGGAAGATTACGAGCCGGCCAAGAGCTGGTACGCGCTGCTCAAGTCGCGGCCGTCGTTCCGGCCCTTGCTTGCCGATCGAGTCGCTGGCTTCATCCCGTCGGGGACATATGCCGATCTCGACTTCTGAGATTCTGAGTGTCAGGCCGCCGCGTCATGGCGGCGCGGTCGCGTTGAAGGAAACCATCGCGCAAGCGGCGATGGAGCTCGGCTTCGACGCCGTGCGCTTCACCAGCGCCGATGCGCCTCCCGGCGCGGGTGAGGGACTGGATGCGTTTCTCGCGCGCGGCCGTCACGGCGACATGGCGTGGCTCGCCGCCAATGCGGAACGCCGCAAGGACCCGCGCACGCTTTGGCCGGAGGCGCGGAGCATCGTCATGCTCGGCTTGAGCTACGGGCCCGCGCGCGACCCGCTCGCGGTGCTGGCGGAGCGGTCGCGCGGCGCCATCTCCGTCTATGCCCAAGGCGAGGATTATCACGACCTGATCAAGTCGAAGCTGAAAGCGCTCGCCGCGCGGGTGCAGGCGCTCTGCCCCGGCGAGGTCAAAATCTTCGTCGACACCGCCCCGGTGATGGAGAAGCCGCTCGCGGCCAAGGCCGGGCTCGGCTGGCAGGGCAAGCACACCAATCTCGTCTCCCGCGATTTGGGCTCATGGCTGTTTCTCGGCTCGATCTTCACCACGGCCGAGATCGACGCCGATCCGCCCGAGGCCGATCATTGCGGCGCCTGCCGCCGCTGCCTCGATATTTGCCCGACCGACGCCTTCGTCGCGCCCTACCAGCTCGATGCGCGGGCCTGCATCTCCTACCTCACCATCGAGCATAAGGGGCATATCGCGCACCGATTTCGCGCGGCCATGGGCAACCGCATCTTCGGCTGCGACGATTGCCTCGCCGTGTGTCCGTGGAACAAATTCGCCGCCGTCGCGCGCGAGGCCAGGCTCAGCGTGCGCGAGGGCAGCGACAATCCCCCTTTGGCCGAGCTGCTCACCCTCGACGATGCGGCGTTTCGCGCGCGCTTCCGCGCCACGCCGATCAAGCGCACCGGCCGCGACCGCTTCTTGCGCAATGTGCTGATCGCCGCCGGCAATTCGGACGATGCGGTGCTGGTGCCGCAGATCGAGACCCACCTCGCCGACCCCTCGCCGCTGGTGCGGGCCATGGCGGTTTGGGCGCTGTCACGGCTCGCGCCCGAACGCTTCCGCACGCTTCGCGCCGCCCATGCCGGGGCTGAAGCCGATGAAGACGTCGCCAATGAATGGGCGGGGACGGGTCAGTGAGCCGGCTCTTCTGCTTCGGCCTCGGTTATTCGGCCGAGACTCTGGCGAGGCGCCTTGCCGCCAAAGGCTGGGAGATTGCCGGCACCGCGCGCGATGCCGCCAAGGTCGAGCGGCTCCGCGCGAAAAACTATGAGGCGATCCGCTTCGCCGGCGAGCCCGGCAATGCCGCGCTGGCGGATGTGCTTGCGGGCACCACCCATCTCCTGCTGTCGATCCCGCCGGGTGCCGACGGCGATCCGGTGCTGCGTCATTACCGCGACCTGATCGCCGGCCTCTCCACGCTCGATTGGATCGGCTATCTCTCCACCGTCGGCGTCTATGGCAACCAGTCGGGCGAGGTCGTGGACGAGGCCACCGCGCCAATGCCGAATAGCGAGCGGACCAAGGCGCGCGTCGTGGCCGAGTGCGGCTGGCTTGCGCTCGGCGAAGAGATCGAGCGCCCGGTGCAAGTGTTCCGCCTCGCCGGCATCTATGGTCCGGGACGGAGCGCGCTCGACAAGATCCAAGCCGGCACAGCCCGGCGCATCGTCAAGCCGGGCCAGGTGTTCAACCGCATCCATGTTGGGGATATCGCCAGCGTGCTCGAAGCCTCGATCGCACGGCCGCGGGCCGGCGCCATCTACAATGTCGCCGACGACGAGCCGGCGGCGCCGGAAGACGTCATTAGCCACGCCGCCGAGCTCTTGGGAGTGGCGCCGCCGCCGATGGTGCCGTTCGAGGAGGCCGAGCTCACGCCGATGGCGCGAAGCTTCTATGGCAACAGCCGCCGCATCGACAACGCGCTGATCAAATCCGAGCTCGGGGTCGAGCTTGCCTATCCCACCTACCGCGAGGGTTTACAGGCGCTGAAGGCGCATCCCTGAACCCTCGCCACCCCCAACCGAGGCCTTCCCCTCGTCTACGCCGCCGGAACGCAACCATGCTCTCGCTTTCGCTTTCCATGCGCCAGGCCGCGTTGGCCCTCGTTCTCATCGCGTCGGCGGCAAATCATGCGGCCAGCACCGAAGACCGGAAGCCGTCGCCGTGCACCGAGGACGCCATGATCGTGTTCGACGCGTCGGGCTCCATGTCGGGCAATGGCTGGGGCTATGGCAGCGAGACCGCCGGCACGGTCAGCCGCATCGACAAGGTGCGATCGCAACTGAAGCAGATCCTGCCCGGCGTGACCCGGTTCCGCCGCGTCGGTCTCATCACCTACGGTCCGGGACAATGGAATCAATGCAACGTCAAACTCGAGCTGGAGCCCAGCGCGAACGCGACGGACCGCATCATGGCCGCGGTGAATGCTCTGACGCCCGCCGGCAAGACCCCGCTCAGCGCCGCGGTGGCGAAGGCGGCGGAGGTGCTCGACTACCGCCACAAGCCCGGAATCATCGTGCTCCTGACCGACGGTGAGGAAACTTGCGGCGGCTTCCCCTGCGATCTCGGTAAGGAGCTTCACGCCGAAGCCGACCAACTGACAGTCCATGTCATCGGCCTGCGGGTGAAGGGCTACGCCTGGACCGGCGGGCAAGGCTTCCTCGACGCCAAGTGCCTGGCCGAGAGAAATGGCGGGCTCTATCTCCCGGTCGAAACCGAGGCCGAGCTCAGAGAGGCGCTGGAGAAGACGCTTGCCTGCCCGATGACGACCGAGGCAGCGCCCCGCTGATCCCGCGTGCGCACGGAAACTACGACCGCGCCGCCGATGCTGGGGCGTGGCTGTCGCATTCGTGCTAAACCGGCCAGCCATTCCCCCTGCGCGAGTAGAAGCGGCTCAAATTCGGGACCCCGCCCACGCGCTTGGGGCTGGAGCCCAAAACCGCCATCGCTGGCGCGCACGCGCCCCTTCTGTTTCGCGGCACGCAAGGACCACAGCGTCATGTCCCTTTGCCAGGCTCCCCTTCGTGCCCTCGCGCTCGCCCTGGTCATCGCCGCGGCCAATGGCGCGCCAGCTCAATCCGCCGGCGACGATTTCTCCGGCCTCGTCGATATCGGCGGCGGCCGCGAGCTCTACCTCGAATGCCGCGGCACGGGCTCGCCCGTTGTCGTGCTCGTTTCCGGCAAAGGGAACCACGCTTCCGACTGGAGTACCATTCTCGACCCCGCCGACCCGGCGCACGATGCGGCCTACGATGTGGTGGCGGCGGGCGAAGGCGACCTGCATGAAAGTCCGTTGGCGGTGCTTCCGATGGTCGCCCGCTTTACCCGCGTTTGCGCCTATGACCGCCCCGGAACCAGGATCGACGGAGCCGACATCTCCACCCCGGTCCCCCAGCCTCACACCGTCGATCAAGCTGTCGATGATCTGCGGCGACTACTGACCGCGGCCGGTGAGCCCGGCCCCTACGTTCTGGTCGCCCATTCCTACGGGGGCTTCATCGCCACGCTGTTCGCACGGACCGATCCGGCCGATGTCGCCGGTCTGGTCATGGTCGATGCCGGGACGGAGCTCATTGAGCAAGTCGCGAGCCCCGAGGCACTCGCAAAGTGGGACGCGGGCAACAAGATCTCCACGCCTCAGTCTCCGGAGGCCGTTGAGCTCGCCGACGCGATCGGGAAGATCGATGCTGCTCCTCGCCTGCCGGAGCGGCCGATGGCGGTGCTCAGCGCCGACAAACCCTGGCAACCCCCGTCCAGCGCGACGGAGAACGATGCGCCGGGCGGCCCTACGGTCACTTTCGCGGATTGGCTCGCCGCACAAAATTTGCTGGCGGCGTCCCTCCGTACGAGGCACGTCACGCAGACGCGCAGTGGTCACCATGTCTATATGTATGCCCCGCAGTTGGTTGTCGCGGCCATTCGTGACGTCGTCGACGCGGTGCGCCAAGAGCGCCGGCAACCGGCGCGCTGACGGCGCTGGCGCAGAAACTCGTTCGACCTGAAACAAATCTATCCCCGGGCTTCGCGCCTCGCTTAAACTCCGCCCATCCCTCGTCCATGAGGACGCGAGCTGCAGACCGTCTGTTGTCTTGGGACGAGGGACGCGGCGCCTGAGGTGCGCGCGAACAACGAGGGTTGTGCGGCTCGCCCCGGCCCTTCGCCCGCGCGCCGGCTAACGGACCAGCCTCAGGGGTCCTAATCCGCCGTCGCCTGGGCTGCGATGCCCAGGTCAACTCCGCCTGGCGGGGCCGAAAGGCTCAAGCGATGCGGAAACAGAGGTAAGGCGCGGTGGCATGGGCCGTAAAATATCGCCGCTAGAGCGGGGCGCCGAGAGGCTGCCCATTTAAACAACGGACGCGGCCGCTCGGTGCCCCGCTAGTCCTCTTTCCCATGCTCCGGGCGCGAACGCGTCGCGGCAATGGAGGCGTATGTCTTCTCCTCTGCATCACCCTCTGCGCTGCTTCATCCCTCCCCTCGACGGGGAGGGTGGCGAGCCCGGCTCCTGGCCGGGATCGGCCGGGTGGGGTGTTTAGCACCTGCCCCCACCCCGACGCCGCCGATGCCGTCGTCGGACCTCCCCACAAGGGGGAGGTATGCCCAGAGGATACGCTGTTAGCCTTGGCCCTCCGCCTGTGTCACCCGATCGGCCAGCGCGGCGATGATGGCGGTGAGCCGCCGCAAATCCTCGGGGCGCGACTGACGATGCTCGGCGTCCTTGATCAGGGTCAGCTCGATGTCGGGGCCCGTGAGCAGATCGATGAGGTCGAGCGCATGGCGCCAGGGAACGTCGGGATCGCGCATGCCCTGAAGGATGCGCACCGGGCAGCCCGGGTCGAATGGGGTGAGCAGATGCGACCGGCCTTCTTCGATCAGGCGCTTGGTGATCGGGTAGGGATCGTCGTAGTCGGAGGGAACATAGGTGACGCCCTTGGTCTCGATCTCGGTCCGCGCCTCGGACGGAAGCTCGCGCCACATCAGGGCCTCGGTCATGTCGAAGGCCGGCGCGATCAGAACCAAGCCGGCAAGCTCGTCGCTTCGGCCCTGCTTGGCCAGATGCCGCGCCAGCAGCAGAGCGATCCAGCCGCCCATGGAGGAGCCGATGACGATGCGGGGCGCGTTGCCCATGAGCTCCCACACCGCGAGCGACTGTTCGAGCCAATCGCCGATGCAGGCGTCGAGCAGCTTGCCGCTGGAGCGGCCGTGGGCGGAATAGTCGAAGCGCATCATGGCCAGGCCTTCGGCGCTTGCCCAATCGGCTATGGTGGCGGCCTTGGTGCTCGCCATGTCGGAGAGGAAGCCCGGAAACCAGATCAATTGCGGCCCGGGGCTGCGAGCCTCGCTCAGGCGATAGGCGATGCGCCGCGCGCCGGCGCCAACCTCCAGGAATTGCGGTTCTTGCTCGTCCATCCTAAGACCTTTTGGCGCCAACAGCGGAGCCCAAGCCCCTCTTCATGGTGACCATACTTCAGGTCGTGCCGCGCCTCGATGCTGGAGGCAGCGAATTGGCGACCATCGAAATCGCGGCGGCCTTGACCCGCGCCGGGGCGACAGCGCTGGTCGCCACCGAAGGCGGCCGGATGGCGCCGGAGATCGCGGCCGCGGGTGGCGAGATCGTGAATTTGCCGGTCGCGAGCAAGAGCCCGCTCACCATCCTCGCCAATGTCGGCCGCCTCACCCGGCTGATCGAAGAGCGCGGCGTCGATCTCCTCCATGCGCGGAGCCGCGCGCCGGCCTGGAGCGCGTTCCTTGCGGCGCGGCGCCAAAGGCGGCCCTTCGTCACCACCTATCACGGCGCCTATGGCCAGATGGGACCGCTCAAGGCCGCTTATAACAGCGTCATGTCGAAGGGCGATCGCGTCATCGCCAATTCGCGCTTCACCGCAAGCGTGATCGCGGAACGGGACCCAAGCGCCTCGGACCGCATCCGCATCATCTATCGCGGCGTCGACGACAAGGCGTTCGATCCTGCCGCGGTCGGGCCCGAGGCCGCGGACAGGCTCAGGACCGCTTGGGGCGTGGCGCCAGGGACCAAGATCGTGCTGCATGCGGCGCGCCTCACCAGCATCAAGGGGCAACGCGACTTGATCGCGGCGGCGGCACGGCTGCAAGCGCAAGGCGCGCTAGACGATGCCGTCATCATCCTCGCCGGCGACGCCGCGGGTCAGGCCTATCGGGACGAACTGGCCGGGCTGATCGAGGGTCACGGGCTCAAAGATAAAGTGCGGCTCGCCGGTCATTGCCGGGAGATGGCCGCGGCCTATCGCGCGGCGCAAGTCGCGCTGACCATCTCCACCGTGCCGGAGACTTTTGGCCGTACCAGCGCCGAGGCCCAGGCCATGGGCTGCCCGGTGATCGTGCCCGCTCTCGGCGCGCTACCGGAGACGATCGTCTCGCCGGAGCAGGACGCAGCCGGGTTCACCGGATGGCTGGTGCCGCCACGCGACGTGGGGGCGCTGGCGGAGCGCATCGCCAAGGCGCTCGCGCTTGGCCCGGCGCAAAGGGCCGAGATCGGCGCCCGCGCCCGGGCCCATGTGGCGAGGCAGTTCGCGCTCTCGCAGATGCAGGCGATGACGCTCGCCGTCTACGACGAGCTGCTCGGCACCGATCTCGAGGCGAGGTTCAAACGCGCGCGATGCTAGATTTGGCCTTACCAGCAGATCTTGGCGCCGGAAGTGCACACCACCGGAGATACCACGCCCTTCCAGCAAATCGTGTGGGAGGTGTCGGTGACGACGTCGGGCGGCAGAAACAGATTCGGCGAAACCGAGCTGCGCCAATAAGGGTGCGGCTTCGGCCGCTCAGGCGTTTGGACCACGGGGCCGCTCACGCCATTTTCGAGTTTCCACTTGTCGATCGCATCGCTCAGCGTGGTGAGCGCACCTTCGATGGCGTTGGATTTGATCATGGCGTCGGACGTGCCGGAGAAGGAGAAGCAGTGTGTCTGCTGGGCTGAAACCGAAATCGGCAGCGAGCAACACGCGGCCATGACCATGGCAAACACTCCGTTTCGGCGCATCGATTCCCCCTCCGGCGATGTGCCGACACCATGCCAAATTTGTCCGAAAAGCACAAAGCTTTGGACCTGAGGCAAAGCTTACACAGTGCCAACATGATTCGACGTCGTGCGCTCGTCTTGACTTGCCAGCGTGGCCGCCGATCCTATAGAAACCACTGGCTCGACTACTCGCGAGGTCCATATGGCCTCACTGACAGTCGGGCTTAAGACTATCGCGCCACGAAAGAGGAGAACGACACATCGCAAGACGGCCGATGAAACTCGCCCCTCACAAGGGGGGCCCGCGTATCAACGAGGGCATAGACACTCCGAACATCCAACTCATCGATGCTACCGGCAACAATGTCGGCGTGGTTGCCATCGCCGACGCATTGGCGCGTGCGGTCGAGGCGGGACTCGATCTGGTCGAGATCGCGCCCAATTCCGAGCCGCCGGTGTGCAAGATCCTGGATTTCGGCAAGTATAAATATCAAGCGCAAAAAAAAGCGGCCGAGGCGCGCAAGAAGCAGCGCACCGTCGAGATCAAAGAGATCAAGATGCGGCCGAACATCGACATTCACGACTATGAGGTGAAGATGCGCTCGATCGTGCGGTTCTTCGAGGAGGGCGACAAGGTGAAGGTTACCTTGCGTTTCCGCGGCCGCGAGATGGCGCATATGGAGCTCGGCACCAGGCTGCTCGATCGCGTCAAGCACGACACCACGACAATCGCCAAGGTGGAATCGGAGCCCAGGCTCGAGGGCCGGCAAATGGTGATGGTGCTGGCGCCGCGCTAGGCTTTTTGGGGCTCAGCGCCCTTGCCACAGCCTGGCAATCCACCCTATAAGGCGCCTTCGTTAGGAGCCGCCCGGCGGGGCATGCCGTGGCGGCTTCCATGCTTTCAGTAATCGCAACGTTTGAGGCTCCGTCACGGACATCCGGGACCGCGGGCCGCCTAAAGAGGAAGCCAAATGCCCAAGATGAAGACCAAGAGCGGTGCCAAGAAGCGCTTCAAGGTCACGGCCACAGGCAAGGTCAAGTGCCAAGCCTCGCGCAAGCGTCACGGCATGATCAATCGTACCACCAAGTTCATCCGCAATGCGCGGGGCACGATGGTCCTGTCCGACGAAGACGCCAAGATCGTGAAGCAGAATTTCCTGCCCTACAGCCGCTAGGCTTTAGGCGAGACTTTTTCAGGAGGCACCCAAATGTCACGAGTGAAACGCGGCGTCGTCGCCCATGCCCGCCACCGCAAGGTGCTGAAGGCAGCCAAGGGCTATTACGGCCGCCGCAAGAACACCATCCGCATCGCCAAGCAGGCCGTCGACAAGGCCGGTCAATACGCCTATCGCGACCGCAAGGTGAAGAAACGCACTTTCAGGGCGCTGTGGATCCAACGCATCAATGCCGCGACGCGCCTGCACGGCTTGACCTATGGCCGGTTCATCGACGGGTTGAACAAGGCCGGCATCGAGCTCGACCGCAAGGTGCTCGCGGACATGGCCGTGCATGAGCCGCAGACCTTTCAGAGCCTAGTCGAGGCCGCATCGGCTGCGGCCAAGGCGTAAGCCCGTCTCAGGGTCTTGCGGGCCGGGGAGCCGGACGCCATGACGCCGCCAGAGATAGAGACCCCTGCATCCGAGGCCCCGACGCTTGAGGGGCTTGAGGGCGAATTGCTCGGCGCCGTCGCCGCTGCGTCCGACTTGGCCAAGCTCGAAGAGGTGCGCGTCGCGGCCCTCGGCCGCAAGGGGCGCGTCTCGGAGCTGATGCAGAGGCTTGGGCAACTCCCGCCCGAAGCACGCAGGGATTTCGGCCAAGCCGTCAACAAGCTCAAGGATCGGGTCGCAGTGGCGCTTGAAGCCAAGCGCGAGACGCTGGCTGGCGCCGCCCTCGGCCAGCGGCTTGCGGCTGAGCGCGCCGACATCAGTTTGCCGGTGCGAGTCGGGCCCCTGCAGGAGGGGCGCATCCACCCCGTCAGCCAGGTCGCCGACGAGATCACCGAGATCTTCGCCGATATGGGCTTCGCCATCGCCGAAGGCCCGGACATCGAGACCGACTTCAACAATTTCACCGCGCTCAACATTCCGCCTGAGCATCCGGCGCGGCAGGATCACGACACCTTCTATTTCGCCGAAGCTCCCGACGGCACGCGCCCGCTGCTTCGCACCCATACGAGCCCGGTGCAGATCCGCACCATGCTCGAGCGCAAGCCCCCGCTTCGCATCATCGCGCCCGGCCGGGTCTATCGCAGCGATTCGGACCAGACCCATACCCCGATGTTCCATCAGGTCGAGGGACTCGCGATCGACGAGGGCACCCATCTCGGTCATCTGAAATGGGTGCTGGAGGAATTCTGCAAGGCCTTCTTCGAGGTGCCGGAGGTGAAGATGCGCTTCCGCGCCAGCCACTTCCCCTTCACCGAGCCGTCGATGGAAGTGGATATCGGCTACGCCAAGGTCGGCGACGAGATCCGCATCGGCGAGGGCGATCAGTGGCTTGAGATTTTGGGCTGCGGCATGGTGCATCCGAATGTGCTGAAGCATGTCGGGCTCGATCCCAACCGCTACCAGGGCTTCGCCTTCGGCATGGGCATCGACCGCATCGCTATGCTGAAATACGGCATGCCGGATTTACGCGCCTTCTTCTCCGCCGATCTGCGCTGGCTCAAGCATTACGGCTTCCCCTCCTTCGCCGTGCCGACGCTGGCCGGCGGCCTTGGCATGTGAGCCATGAAGTTCACGCTGTCGTGGCTGAAAGAGCATCTCGACACCAGGGCGAGCTTGGGCGAGATCGCCGATACGCTCACCCGTATCGGGCTCGAAGTCGAAGGCATCTTCGATCCGGCGACCCGGCTCGCACCGTTCACGGTGGCGGAGGTGATCACATGCGACCGGCACCCGAACGCCGACAAGCTTCAGATCTGCGAGGTCGATACCGGCCGCGAGCGGCTCCAGGTCGTCTGCGGCGCGCCCAATGCGCGGGCTGGGCTCAAGGGCGTGTTCGCGCCCGTCGGCAGCTACGTGCCCGGCATCGATCTCACTTTGACCAAGGCCAAGATCAGGGGCGTCGAATCGAACGGGATGCTGCTGTCCGAGCGCGAGCTTGAGCTCTCGGACGAACATGGCGGCATCATCGAGCTTCCCGCCAGCGCCAAAATCGGCAGCCCGGCGGCGAAAGCGCTCGGGCTCGATGACGCCGTGGTCGATATCGCCATCACGCCGAACCGGCCGGACTGCCTTGGCGTGCGGGGTGTCGCCCGCGACCTCGCCGCGGCTGGCCTGGGCAAGCTCAAGCCTGACGCGCTCAAGCCGGTGAAGGGCCGTTTCGCCAACCCAATCCCGATCAAGCTCGATTTCGACAAGGACGCTGCCAGCGCCTGCCCGATCTTCGCCGGGCGTCTCATTCGTGGCGTGACGAACGGCGTGAGCCCCGACTGGCTGCAACGGCGGCTCAGGGCCATCGGCCTCAGGCCCATCAATGCGCTGGTCGATATCACCAACTACGTCGCTTACGACCGCGGGCGACCTCTGCATGTCTATGACGCCGACAAACTCAAGGGCGCGATCCATGCGCGGCTTGGGAAGAAGGGCGAGTCGTTCAAAGCGCTCGACGGCAAAGCCTACGACGTCGATGACGATGCTTGCGTCATCGCCGACGACAGCGGCGTGCTGGGCTTGGGCGGCGTTATCGGCGGCGAGGACACCGGCTCGACGATTGCGACCACCAATGTGTTCATCGAGTCCGCCTTTTTCGATCCGAAGCGCACGACGCGGACCGGGCGGAAGCTCAACATTCAGTCGGACGCGCGCTACCGCTTCGAGCGCGGCGTCGATCCCAGTTTCGTCGTGCCGGGGCTCGAGCTTGCGACCCGCTTGGTGCTTGAGATTTGCGGCGGCGAGGCCAGCAAGGTCACGACCGCCGGCAAGCCGCCAAAGCCGAACGCGCCGTTTGCCTTCGATCCGCGGCTGGTGGGCAAGCTCAGCAGTCTCGACCTCAAGGCAAGCGAGATCAAACGCCTGCTCGCGGCGCTCGGGGTCGAGCTCAAGGGCACGGCGCCGAAATTGAAGGCCGCGCCGCCGTCCTGGCGCCCGGACATCTCGGTACCTGTCGACCTCGCCGAAGAAGTGGTGCGGCTTGTCGGCGTCGACCAGGTGCCGGCAACGCCGATGCCGCGCGAGGCCGGCGTGGCGCGTCCGGTGCTGACCGAGGCGCAGTTGCGGCAACGTCGCGTGCGCCGCGTGCTCGCCGCCCGCGGGCTGGTCGAGGCGGTGACCTGGTCGTTCATTCCGCCGGATGAGGCAAGGTTGTTCGGGGGCGGCGCCGAAGAGCTGATCCTCAGCAACCCGATCTCGACCGAGCTTGCGGCGATGCGGCCGAGCCTGCTGCCGGGTCTTGTCGCCGCGGCCAAGCGCAACCGCGACCGGGGCTTTGCCGATGGCGCTCTGTTCGAGCTTGGCCAAGCCTATCGTGGCGCGGCGCCAGAGGACCAATATGTCGCCGCTTCGGGTGTCCGCTTCGGCCTGTCGGCGCTTGAGGGCTCAGGCCGGCATTGGTCAGGCAATGCGCCAGCCGCCGATGTGTTTGCGGTCAAAGCCGACGCCGTGGCGGCCCTGGCGAGTGTCGGCCTCGATCAGGGCAACCTCACCGTGACGCGCGAGGCGCCGGACTGGTTTCACCCCGGACGCTCCGGCGCGCTCAAGCTCGGGCCGAAACTGACACTCGGCGTGTTCGGCGAGTTGCACCCTGATCTGTTGGCCAAGCTTGGGCTCGATGCACCGATTGCGGGCTTTGAGCTTTATCTCGACGCGATCCCGGCGGCGAAGCGGAAGAGCCTGACGCGGGCCGCGCTCGACGCCTCCGACCTGCAAGCCGTCGCCCGCGACTTCGCCTTCCTGCTCGACG
>Ga0307379_10000429_pt1 | contig 71522 bp, 57 predicted proteins | sample UN2MG_FD_202237 | JGI IMG/M metagenome (GOLD analysis project Ga0307379, IMG submission 202237) | Soil microbial communities from Risofladan, Vaasa, Finland - UN-2 | ecosystem: Environmental > Terrestrial > Soil > Coastal area > Acid sulfate soil | place: Finland: Risofladan, Vaasa | collected... | reverse complement strand
ACCGCCCACAACCAGTCAGGGCGTGCGGATCCGTGGCCAAATGAGAACCTGAGACCCGGCAGGCACCGGATCCGCAGCCCAGTGGCCAAGATCGGGTGCGTTCACGCGGGAGGGTGGGAGATCATGGATGAACTTCCCGACTTGACCAGTGCGGCGAACTTGAGCGATAATCGGCCAATTAGTGTATTTGTCGGGAAGGAGCCCTGGTGATCGCGAACAGCACGGGAAGAAAGATCGGTTTGATCGGCCGCTGCCTCTTGCTTTGCGTGTGTACTGTCTTGCTCATGCCGGCCGGCGCCTACGCTCACTGGTGCAGCAACATCTACCAAACCTACGCGCGCATCGTGGTCAAGCCCGAGCGCCAGACCATCAACCTGGGCATGGGCGAGTCGGGTGATCTCATAGTCAGGGCGCGCAACAACTTTCCTTACACCCTGCATTACATCCTGCTGAGGGCCAACCCGCCATCGGAACTCAGCGTCAGCGTCAGCCCGACCGAGTCCGAGGCCCAGCAGAAGCCGATCTACGCCGGGCAGGAGGCAACCTTCACGCTGCACATCACCCGCAACCAGGCCGGCTCGGACGACGTCTCCGCGCTGAACCTCGAGGTGAACGCCGATGTGTCGGGCATCAGCGGCTGGCGCGACATGGGCGACTGGTGGGTCGACCAGAACCCCGCAGCGGCCGATGTGCGTAATAGCCTTTCCAACGATCCGCAGCAGTCCCAGGCCTTGCTCAACTTCGCATTGGCTGAAGTACCAGGCTCTTCAAACGAAAGCGACGGAGTGAACGGTCTCATAGATCTCTGGGTCTACCGGGCCGCCAACTGCGTAAGCTCCAATTTCGACTCGACTAATCCGATGCAGGGCATCCGCGCCGGGCTGCAGCTCGCTATCCGGTTGCGCTATCGCAACTTCAACGATCCCAGCCGGGCAACAGTGGTCCAGGCGATGATCGATGCCATGGACGACCCTTACGAATACGCCCGCGGCTATGGCGCCTTTCTGGCCGCCTACGGCGGCAACGATGCAGGCGTTAGCACTCGCATCCAGGCGATTGCCGACAGCGATCCAGCCGGAAGCTGCTCGTACTCGGCCAGCACCGCGGCCCAGCGCATGGCCAAGGCCGCCCTGCTGATTTTGGGGCAGAACCAGTACCACACCGAAGTCACCGATTGCGTAAACGACGGCGGCGAGGACGGACATGTTCGAGCCGCCTGCGCCGCGGCCCTGGGCATCATGGGCGAGGACGCTCCCGTCACCGGCTACCTGATGCCGGCGACCGGGAACGGGTCGAGCCCCGACTACGACAGGCTCTTTGCCTCTTACTTGCTGCAACTGGTTGTCTACTCGCGGCGCGGGGGCCCCGAGGGCATCGGGGTGGTTTCTTTCCTCGACGAGGAAGTCATTCAGGACGACGTGCCGCCGCGCGCCCCTACCGGTTTGAGTGTGCAACCTGCGAGTTGATTACGACCCATACCACTGTGAATCAAAGGAGACAGGAATGAAGAAAGCGATAGTCGGCTTTGTATTTTTCGCGCTACCCCTTCTGACTGCGGCCTGCGGATCTTCGGGCGGCGACGACAAGAACGTCATCGACTACCTGCCGGCCAGCGGTGAAATCAGCGGCTGGGTGGAGGATACCGCCAAGGGCGAGGCCGGCCCGGAGTCGACCAGCACCATCCAGGATGCGACCCTGTGGGTGGACGGGGCCATGGATATCTTCACCGCCACCGGCGGCTGGGTGGCGCTGGCGCGCGAGTTTTACGTAAACGGCGGAACCAGGATATCGCTCTTCATCTACGAGATGTCCAACGCCACCACCGCCGGCCAGGTCTACGACACGATGGCGAGCTACTCGGGGGTCCAGTGGAGCGACTTCTCTTTCGACGGCGGCGAGAACATGGGACGTTTCGGAACCATCTATCATGACTGCTATGCGGATGCCGTCAAGGGCAAGTACTTTTTAGAAACCTGGACCGAGCCCGAAACCGCCGATGCAGACGCCAAGGCCTTCACCAAGGCCGTCTTACAAAAGCTGCCATGAGCCCGCCGCCATCCCGTTGACCATGCCGGCTCCATTGCGGGTGACGTTGCTGGTGGCGTCATGCCTGCTGTTCTTGCCGTCCGGCTGCAAGACCGGGAAGGAGCGCTCGGCGGTAACTATCTTTCACGCCGCAAGCCTGTCGGGTGCGCTGACCGATCTCGAAAAACGTTTCGAAGATACGCATCCAGACTATGATTTACTGTTCGAGCCCTCGGGCTCGCAGGTGGCCGCGCGCAAGGTTTCCGAACTCTCCCGCCGGGCCGATCTGGTGCTGGTCGCCGACTGGCGGGTGATCGAAAAACTGCTCGTGCCCGAGCATGCCGAGTGGCTGATCAAGTTCGCCGCCAACGAAATCGTGCTGGCCTACGGCGAGCACAGCCCTCACACCGAGGACATCAGCGCGGACAACTGGCCGCGGATTCTTGTGCAACCAGGAGTGCGCCTCGGCCGGGCCAACGAAAACACCGCCCCACTCGGGTTCCAGACGCTGATTGCCTGGAAGCTTTGCGAGATGCATTACGGTTCGCAGGCCGTGGGCGCGGATCTCGCCGGGCGGCTCGAGAAACGCTGTGCGCCGAACCAGGTCACGCCCGATATCGCAGAACTTGTCTCGCTGCTCGAAGCCAGAGTGATCGATTACGCATTCGTCTTCCGCTCGATCGCCGAGGAGCACAACCTCAAGGTCATCCGTCTGCCGGCGGCTTGCAACCTGTCCGACACGTCCCTGTCCGGCTTCTACGCCAAGGCGGAAGTGCCGATCAGCCTGAAAAGCGGCTCTCCGCCGACAAGCATCGCCGGGTCTCCCATCGTTTACGGCCTGACCATTTTGAAAAACGCCCCCAACCGCCCGGGCGCGGTCGCCTTCGCCGCCTTCCTGCTGGGGCCCGAGGGCCGCCAAGCCTTGAAGCGGGCCGGTTTTGCCATGCTCCCGTCACCGGTATGCGAGACTCCCAAGCGCCTGCCCGCAGATCTGCGCTCCCTGGTGCGTGCGCCGTGATCCCGCGCTGGCCTGGTATTGTCATAACCATCGGGGCGCTGGCCGCGCTGCACGCCTTGCTTGCGCTGTTGCCCGGGCCGGTGGTCCCCGTGGCCACAAACCTGGTCTGGTTCGCGGCCAACATCTACGTTGCCTACTGCGCCTGGCTGGTAATCAGGGACTCAAGTCGTGCGGAGCTGGGCCTGTTCGCCGCCGGTTACATGGTTTTGCTGCTGCTGGTGCTCGTGCTTCTCGGGCGCGAGTCGCTTTTCATTCTGCTGGTCATCCTCTACGCCAGCGTCTACCGGATACGCGTGCTGCTGGGCGTCTTTATAGCCTTCGTGCTTGGCTACGTGGTCTTCCAGCCCTACGCTTTCGAGACATTCGTGCCGCTCTCTTTGGCTTTCATCGCCGTCTGGTGGGTCAGGCGTTCCGGCGCATCCGTCTTCCTGACGGCCTGCCTGGCAATCGGGCTGTTTTGCCTGGCGGGCATACTGCTCCCGCTCGTGCACCTGTTGATCCAGGACTCGCCCCAGACTCTCTGGTTCAGCTTTTCGCGGCCCGACGTACGCCGGGCCATCTGGCTGAGCCTGCTCTCCTCGGGCCTGGCGACCGTGATCGTCGCCGCCTGGGGCATTCCGCTGGCCTATGCCCTGGCACGAACCAACTTTCGCGGCAAGGGAGTGATCGAGTCGTTGGTCGATCTGCCTATTCTGATCCCGCAGTCGGTGGTCGGCATCGCCTTACTGGTGTTGCTGGGCCCCGGCACACCGCTGGGTCAGCTGCTGGACTCTGCGGGCCTTGCACTCGGCGGCCGCTTCGCCGGGATCGTGGCCGCTCAGGTCTTCGTCGCCTGCCCATTCCTGATCAAGACGGCCATGACTGCCTTCGAGGGGGTCCCCGGCAACCTGGAAGACGCATCGCTGACGCTGGGCGCAGGCCCGGCGGCGACCTTCTTTCGCGTCACGCTGCCCTTGGCCTCGCGCGGTGTCTTTGTCGGCCTGGTGCTCACCTGGGCCAGGGCAATCAGCGAGTTCGGCGCCATCATCCTCTTCGCGCCCAATCCCCAGACGGCGCCGGTGCTGGCCAACAACGAGTTTCTGAAGGCCGGGGTGAGCGAGGCGCGGCCGATCGCAGTGGTGTTGCTGGTCGTCTGCCTGTGGATCTTCGTGCTTTTGCAGTTCGGAAAGACCTTCCTGCCTCACGCCTACCGACGCGGCTCTTCCGGGGAGGGCATGCGTTGATCGTAATGAGCAACCTGCGGCGGCGCTTCGGTGAATTCAGCATTGAGATCGACGATCTCGAAATCAAGCGCGGCCGTTATACCGTCATTCTGGGCCCAAGCGGCAGCGGCAAGTCGCTGCTGCTCAAGCTGCTGGCCGGGCTGCACCACCCGCACAGTGGAAGCCTGCTGATCGACGGCAAGGATGCGCTGAATGTTCCGGCCGAGCGCAGAAACATCGGGCTGGTATTTCAGGAAGCCTCTTTGTTTCCGCACCTGTCTGCCAGGAGCAACATCGCTTACGGCTTGCGCGCCCGGCACGTCCCGGCTGCCGAGCGCAAACGCCGACTGGACGAGATGGTCACCCGACTGGGCATCGCGGACATTCTCGGGCGACCGGTTGTCTCTCTGAGCGGCGGTGAGGCCCAGAAGATCGCCCTGGCTCGCGCACTGGTGGTGCGCCCGCGCATCCTGCTGCTGGATGAGCCCCTGAGCCAGGTGGATCACAACGCCAGATTGGAGTTGCAAAAAGCTCTCAAGCGCCTGCAGCGTGAACTCGATCTCACCTGTCTGCACGTGACTCACGATCGCGAAGAAGCCGTCGTGCTGGCCGAGGATTGCGCGCTGATGCTGGGCGGGCGGGTCATCCAGGCGGGCGGGCTGGATAATCTGCGCGATCGGCCGGCTTGCGATTTCGTGGCCTGGTTTTTAGGCGTCGATCCCGGGAGATATCCCGGCGCCCCGGAAGACTGCGGTAAGAGCTGTCTTTCGGGAAGCGGCCGCTGCGACCGGGGTCGGACGCTGAAGGATTCCGATGCAAGGTAACTACCTGCCACTCTGGAAGCTCCTCGACGCGCCGCTGATCTCGCTCGACGAGAGCCACGTCGAGCTTCTCTCTGTGCTGGCCTTGATGCTGCTGGCCATGCTTGCCCTGGTGGCGCCCCGCGGCCGGCGCCAGTGGATACGTCACCTGGTGCAGCTGCTTTCGGTGATGATCTTCTTCTACGTAGTCTACTCCTGCCTGGGCGTGTTCGGCATGGTGCGCAACGTGATATACGGCTCGACGCTGATTGGTACCATCTTCACCGAGTCGTTTTTCTGGATGAGCCTGCCGCTGGCCGTGATCGCCTTCAGCCTGACCAGCGGCCCCTACTTCTGCGGTTGGATCTGCCCGACCGGGGCTTTCCAGGAACTCTCGGCCGCCGTCAGAGAGCGTATCTCGAGACGACTGCGCCGGGGTATCAAGGATCGCACCCGCGTCCGCCCGCGCTGGTATAACCAGATTCTACTGGCTCTGTTCTTCGCGGGCTTTCTGGGGCTGATCTTCTACCTCGGCACCACAAAACGTTTCTACGTCGAAGATTCGAGTCTCTACTGGGCCTCCTCGCTCTTCCTGCTCATCTACCTGGTGCTCACCCGGGCGGTGGACGACGCCGCTATCCGGACGCTGCGCGGCGTGAGCTTTACGATCATCGTCGTCTCGACTCTGTTCAAGACGGCCATTGTCTCTCCGGTCCACTTCGCCTTTGAGGACGTCAGCGATCCCGCCTCGGCGCTTTCGACCCTGGCGCTGGTGGTAGCCTCCCTTTTCATCAGCCGCGCCTGGTGCCGCTACGTCTGTCCCTGGGGATATCTGATGGGCTGCATCCAGCGAGTCTCGCGTCTCAGGGTGCAGGCCGGCGACGACTGCAAGGAATGCGGGACGTGTGAGAGCGTTTGCCGGGTGGGGGCGATCCACGCGGGGCGGGTGGAGATTTCGGAGTGCCAGTTTTGCCTGGCCTGCATCGACAAGTGTCCCAGCAATGCAATCAAGGTGGTGGATGTCTGGAAGAAGCAAGGGCATGCCTGACCGGTTTGGTCATGGGGCGATCATCCTTTTGTGCCTTGCGGGTACGATTACGACCGGCGCCGCCGAGTGGTTTCCCAGCGGCGCCGTCCCGCGTCCGGGCGACTGGCTGCTCGCGCGCCACGACGCGGCCAACTCGGCGGTAACGATCCTTGACCACGACCCGCCTCAGGCGGCCCGGGCATGGACCCACCAGCTCTCGCGGCACGTGTTCGGTTACCGCCCCGGAATGAGCGTCTGGTCCTCGGCCGCGGTCGGCGACGTTGGCGGGCGGGCGGTGGTGGCCGCGGGCAGCTACGATCATAACCTCTACCTTTTCGACGCCGCCGAGGGAAACCTGGTGTGGCGTTTCACTACCGGCAACGGAGTGTACTCGGCCCCGTTGATCTGGAAGGACGGCGAACGGGAGTGGATCTTCGTCGCCTCGAGCGACAGGTTAATCTACGGCCTGGACGCCGTACTCGGCAACCGGCGCTGGAGCCGCGCCGTGGCCGGCTACCAGCCTACTCTTGGGGGCAGCCGCCTGTCCGCGCCTTGCCTGGGCCTGTCCAAGGGAACCCCCGCCGTTTTTGTCGGCTACCGGGTCTGGGACAAGTCGCTGGCCAACTCGACTCAGAGCGGAGGACTGATCGCCGTCGCCGCACGATCTGGAGAGCGTCTGTGGCAGGTAGACTTTCTGGACAATTCTGTTTCCGACCCCGTCTTTGCCGTCTTTGACGATCACTCATATGTCTTTGCGGCCTCCAGCGACGGCAACCTGCGCGCCCTGGATGCCGACAGCGGCAAACTACTCTGGTTTCACCGCGAGACCGAGCCGATCATGGGCGCGCCGCTTTTCTATCAGGCTAGAAGCGGGCCGCGGGTAATCATCGGCTCGCACTTCGGCAAGCTGCGCTGTCTCGACGCCCACGATGGGCGTGAGATCTGGAGCTTCAAGACGGGCAACTGGATTACCGGGGCCGCGGCACTCTACCGCTCGGGTGGGCGCGACCTGGTGGCCTTTGGATCGTACGACCGCCACCTGTACGTCCTGGAGGCCGAGAGTGGCCGTAAGGTGTTCGCCCATCTCGCCGCGGGGCCTGTTTATTCTTCTCCTGCGGTTGTTCCGCTGGAACCCGAGCCGCAGATTCTCTACGCGGCATGGGACAACCGCATCTACTGCCTGTCCGGTCTGGACGGCACCCAGCTCTGGACGCTATTCACGGGCCAGCCCCTGTGGGACGCAGTGGCCCAGGGAGACAGCAACTGGTCCTCGCCGGTGGCGGCGCGCATCGACGGGCGCTGGATGTTGTATCACGGCTCCTATAACGGCGTCTTCTACGCCATCCCGCTGGCACAGGCCGCAACGGCCGTCGGCGCGCATCCCTGGACAAACCTGCGCTTCTGGGTGACGATGTTTTTAGCCATGGCCTTCTCGGGCGCCCTGGCTTTCTACCTCGACCGCCGCCGGCGCGGGCGCACGGCGGTTCGGGTGGACCGGAAATCTCCCCGCGAGTAGATTGATCACGATGCGCGACAAATTCAACAGCCGGTCCATCTCGCGCCTGCGCTTGGTCATACAGATCCTTTTCTTCGCCGTTTTGATCTATGGAGGCTTTGCGGTAAGCGGGATCGAGACATGGCTGAGCCGCGGACCGGCCCGGATCGACCGCCTGACCGGCCCGGCCAACGTCAAGCAGGTCGTCAAGCGCAGCACCACCACTGACATCTACCTCCCGGCGACTTCCTGCATCTACCAGCGCCAGGGTTTGTGCAAGGGCTGCAGCCTCTACTACCTGACCGACATCATCGCCTGGCACCCGAAGATCGAGAAAGTGCTTGCCTACCTAGGTGTGCTCCTTCTGCTGATGCTCGTCGGCGGGCGCCTGTGGTGCGGTTGGGTCTGTCCCCTGGGGCTGCTTTCGGACATAATGACCAGGCTGCGCGCCAGGACTGGAATATCGAGAGTGCGCGTATCGAAGGGCTTTCGCGAGGGACTGGTGTGGGCCAAGTATGTCATTCTCTTGGCGGTGCTCTCTGTCGCAGCCCTGGCTTCATTGCCTTCCATGGCCGATTATCGCCTAAGCCTGTCAGAGCCATTCTGCCAGGTCTGCCCCTCGCGGATCTTCCAGGCCTTCTTCTCGTTCGATACTGTCTGCTGGACCAACCCGGCCGACAAGATCACCACTGTCTTCACCGTGCTCGGATTACTCGCCTTCGGGCTGTTCTTCATCGGCCTGACCGTTCGCAGGTTCTGGTGCCGGCTGTGTCCAATCGGGGGGCTGAACGCCGCCTTCAACCGTACCGGCCTGGTGATGATCGTCAAGGACGGGCAAAAGTGCACCCGCTGCGGCGCCTGCGAACGCTCGTGCCCGCTGGACGTCCAGCGTGTCTTCGAGGGCCGCGGGCGCGGCCCGGTTACCTCGTACGAGTGCCACCTGTGCCTGCGCTGTGTTGAAAGCTGCCCGGAGGATGGCTGTCTCGAGTTCCGCTGGCTGGGGTTTACTCTCGCCTCGAGCGGCGTTTCAAAAAAAGGCCCCAGAACACGAGCGCCAGAAGTGGAATCAGGCTGAGCGCGGCAAGCCCCAGCACGCGCGATGTCCGGCTGCTCTTACCGACGTTGATGGTGCCCGCCTCCATCCAGCCGCGTCCTTGCCTGCCTGCCCGCGGGCTGTTGTCCGCGAAAAGGCGCAGGCTGTGCAGGTCGGGCTGTCCGCGGGCGTGAAGTGTTGCACTGATCGGGAACCGGACGTGCGGAGTTGTCGCCTTGCTCTTCGCATCGATCTCGAAGACGCAGCGATCGGCGGGCAGGCAGCGCGGGATGCTCGCCGGCCGCACCACGATCTCCAGGGGTGTCTCGCTCTCGACCGACACCCGGGCATCCAGGAGCGCAATTGGAGATTCGTTGCGGTAGATCAGCCTGATCGATCCGCTGCCCCGCGGCAACCTGATCTCGGAATCGGTCGTAACCAGCGTGACTCCACCCGCCAGGGCCAGCGGGGGAAAGAAGGTCAAGAATGTGATGGCTACGATTCTCAAAGGCGATTCCTACCTGGTCGGTTGGGACATTTCGAGCGGCGTGCGTCCGGAGCGATCCTTGGCGAAGATGCTGGCCCCGGCCATGATCAAGGCGTTGGCCACCTTTTCGTTGCGGGCCAGGTGCAAAGCCGTCATACCGTACTCGTCGTGGGCCTCGACATCTGCTCCGGCCGCGATCAGCAACTCGGCGATCTCGGCCGTAGACGCTTCGTGCAACGGTGTCAACTGGTAGCGATTACGCGCGCTCACGTTGGCGCCATGCGCCAGCAGCTGGCGCACCATGACCGCCCGGCCGAGAATGGCGGCCCAATGCAGGGCACTCATGCCGTTGCGCGTGCGACCGTTGACATCGGCCCGGTGATCGAGAAGAGCCCCGGCCACGTCGACGTGATTTTGCATCGCGGCCGTGTGCAGCGGCGTCCAACCATACACGTTGCGGGCGGCCACCGGCGCCCCGTGCGAGATCAGTAGTTCGGCCACCGCGGCACTGCCCGCAAGATGCAAGGGCGTCAGGCGTAAGCTGTCTTCGGCGGCTGGCGGCTCCCCGGCATCCAGCAGGCTGCGCACACGCTCGGCATCACCTGCGAAGCTGGCAAGTGCCAGGTCGGAAAGCCCGGCTTCTGAGACCGGTAAATTATAAAAGGGAAGTTCTCCCGGCATCGACTCGGCACAGCCGCTAAAGGCCAGAATTATAAGCAGCACAAAAGCACGCATGTGCACAATCTTGACCTCTGGAGCCATGCGCGTCAAGCGAGAAGGGAGCAAGATGGGCATAACCTTCTCGATGTGCTAGGATGATCCGGCAATGGAAGAGAAGCGGCGAAATGAACGAGACAAGATCGACCGGCGGCGCTTTTTGAAAGTCGCCTGTGGTTCGGCCGCCTGCCTGGGAGCGGCGGCCTGCCTGCCCCACGCGGATGGCGACTGGGATTCGTGCACTGAAAGCCAGCCGCTGATAGAGGCCCCGTCTTCCAATCGGGTGGTCGAAGTGCACTCGGAGCAGGCTGTCATCCAGGTTGAGGGAAAGAGCGCCATCGACGCCGGAGTGGTGATCGCCATGTTCGCGGCCGGTTTGCAGTCCTTGACCGGGCAGGCTGAGGCTGCCGAAGCCTGGCGAGTCGTCCTGCCGGGACGAAAGGACGGAGAGCGCATCGCGCTCAAGGCCAATGCATTGAACCAGGATGTGCCGAGTTCTCCAGAACTTCTGGCCGCCGTCATCGGCTCGCTAACCGAAGGCGGCATCCCGGCCGCGGATGTTTTCGTCTGGGATCGCACTGTGCGTGAACTCGAGCTGGCCGGTATCACCCCCGAGCGACTGGGCGTCGACTGCCGCGGCACGATCTACTCTTCGGGCGACGACAGCGGTCCGGGCTACGAACAGGAGGCGGCCTGTCTTTCGGGGTGCAAGATACATCTCTCAACCATCCTGACTCGCGAGACAGATCATCTGATCAACGTGGCCGTGCTGAAAAACCATTTCGCGGCCGGCTTCTCCGGCTGTCTCAAGAACAACTACGGCTGCTTCGAAAATCCCTACGACTTCCACGATGGCTGCGAGCAGCACATAGCCCTGCTCAATGCGCTGCCGCAGATCGCCTCGGTCGCCCGCCTGTGTGTGTTAGATTCCCTCTTCGCGGTCACGTCAGGAGATACCAACAAGCCGGCCGACTGCGAGCCGGGGCTCATACTGCTCTCGTTCGATCCCGTGGCCATCGATCAACGCGGCCTGGACGTCCGCGACCGGATTCGCGCATCGCGCGGGCAAGACCCGGGCAATCCGGCCGGCTACCTGCAGGTGGCAGCCGATATGGGCATGGGCAACATCGACTACGACCTTCAGACAATCGAGATCTGAACTCAGTCCGTCTTCCGGGCGACAATCATCTCTAGCAGGGCTTCGATCCTGGTTCTCAAACGACCCGTGTCCTCAGGCCCGAATTCGGTGTTGATCGAAAGCCAGGGCAGCCCGCTCTCAGCGAAAGACCCCGCCAGCCCCGGCTCATCCAGGTCGAAAAGCTGACACAGGCGCTGAGTATGGTGAACGATCCCGTCCACGCTGTGGCTCTCAACCAGTTCGCGCAGGCGGTCGGTGCGCCCGTCGCTTCCGACCAGGCAGGGACAGGTGGAGGGCAAGAGCACTCGCTCCCCGGCCGCGCGGATCAGCCCGTCGGTCGTCCATTCGTCCACCACGACGGGGTGCCGCAGACGCTCGCTGCCCGAGCACAGCTCGTCGGCCACAATGTCGGCCCCGCATTCGAGCAGCAGAAGCGGCAGCTTGAAATCCGGCCATAGCACGGGCGAGCCGGTCAGCAGGATGCGCGCACGCGGCCTGCTTCCGCTGCCGTCAGCCGCACGTTGCTCGAGTTCGCCGAGAAGCACGGCGGTCTTCTCCGTCCACCAGTCGGGATCGGCGAGGAAGCCGGCCTGCATCACCAAAAGCGCGTCGGCACCGTTGACAGGCGGTCTGGCCGACTTGCGCAGCTCGTTCATCCTGCGCACCAGCGCCACGCGCTCGTTGACGTGCTCGATGGCCGCGCGCAGCGAGCGCCGCGTGACGCGCCGGCCGCAGAGTTTCTCGATGCGCCTGGTAAGGCGCCGCATCTCGGAAAGCCAGGCCGACCGCGCTCGCTCTCCCTGGTTTGTCTGCGGCAGCTCCAGATTGAACACTTCGTGCCTGCCCGAAAGCAGGCCGCCGAGTTTTTTCTTGCCGTCGCACGAAGTCGGAATCACCAGCAGATCGGCGGCAGCCATGGGATCATCGTCGTCGTCCACCCGGCCCATGAGCGCGCGCAAAGCGCAACAAACTTCGGCCTGCAGACGCCTGGCACCACGCCGCACCGTTGCCGAGCAGCCGTCGTCGAGGCGAATCGGCACTCCTCCCGCGGCCAGCACCAGCTCGTCCGGCACGAAGTTGCACACTTGGCCGACAAGCTTGCGCCCGGTCCCGGCAAGCTGACCGCGCCAGAGTTGCTTACGAAAAAATTCGTCGAACGGCTCGATGCCCCTCGGCCGATCCTTCACGGCAGCCAATGCGTCCAGAACCTGAACGACCTCTTGCTGACACTCAGACACGACCTGCTTCCTCCGCAATCTCAGGCGGGACATCTCCGGGCAAAAAATAGGCTTCGGGGCCCACAACATCAAGAACAATCGCCGGCAGCCAGGTGAGCAGGGCCTGGAGATCCTGATTCTGGTCTTTTGTCGGCAGCCGGTATAGCATTTGCGAAATCGGAGATGGAGGCTATGGGTTCCAAATATAAAGTTACGCTGGCGTTTCTGCTGGTGGCCGCGGTCACTTTTGCAGCGCTCGAGCTGTTCATGTCCCCGTCCAGCGGTCCTGATGTTCCGCTGACCGAGGAAGCCGTTGCTTTTCCTGGCGCCGGATCTTCTATACCGCGCGCAGGTAACGAAAAAACCACGGCAGAGGAACCCGCGCCGGCGGCCCGGGCGGCCGAACCGCAACTGGTGCCCGTCGTACCGCGGGGCCCGGTTTCCATGCGAAAAGAGGCCAGGCTCCCCGTTCCTCCGTCCGAGTCCGAGCCCGGGCTCACGGCAGTTTACATGGTCAAGGATACCACCCCGCCAAGGCTTTCGATTCTGTCGCCGGTCGACCGTTCATACACCATGGAGCGACAGATCAAGCTGACGGTTCGCTCCGAGGCGGGCGCCCGGGTCGATCTGAACGGTTCTGCCCTTGCCGAAAAGCCGCCCGGCTTTTTCCGCGGCAGCGCCGGTTTGTCGCCCGGGCAAAACAGCATCGTCGTGCGGGCCACGGACGCTGTCGGTAACGTTTCTACGGCCTTGGCACGGGTGACCTTCATCGATCCGGCAAACATCCGGGCCGAGAAAAGTCGCCTGGTCGCCCTATTGAAGCAGCTCGATGAAGTACGCGCCGCGGCCCGGGATGTCGACCAACGTATCGCCGAATTGCTCGGTCAGATCGAAGACGCCAAGGATGTCAAGCGCATTCCCGAGTTCAGCAATATCCTGCGCGAGGTGCGCAACAACCGCAAGCAGTTGCAACAAGAGATTGAACACGCAATTGTTAAAATCGACAAGTCCTTGCCTGGCGTGAAATGATACATTCAGTCGCTGTGCTAGATTGACTTCTCCATTTGTCCGGGTTAGGTACGGGCCATGTCGGTCATCGCCACTGTCTTCAAAAAAGAATTGCTCGACGTCCTGCGCGATCGGCGCACGCTGATCTTCATGCTGGTCATCCCGACGCTGTCCATTCCCGTCCTGATGTGGGTCCTCACAAGCGTCATGGTTCACTTCACAGAAAAGTTGGCCCGCGAACAGGTGAACGTCCTGATGATCAATCCGCAGGCGGCACCGGATCTGGCAAAAGGCCTTACGGATCGCTCCACCATCGTCGGCCGGGCGCAGCGTGTCGCCGGGGTGCTTGGCGAGTACGGCATAGGCGAGAAGGAACTCGGCATGGTCAGTGGCGATTCACAGGCATTCATCAGACTGCTCGAGAAGAAAGGAGTCGATCCCGACCAGCTTGCGGCCCGGCTGCGGGGTGTCTCCGGGGACGATGAGTTCGATTTTTCGCCCGCCGGTATCATCGGCAGCGCCTACCCACCCAATTTCCATATCATCACCTCATTGCCCACGGGGATGCCGGACGTCTCCGACCCAGCCGACAGGCAGGCGGCCTTGCTGCAAGCCGTCCGTCGGGACAAGATCGCCGCCGCCGTCGAGTTCGAGCAGGATGCCCCGAAGCGCTTGGCCGGGGGCAATTTCACCGTGGTAAAAGTATACTACATCGAGACGTCCGATCGCTCGGCACGAGCATTCAGAGGCCTGCGGACGATCCTGGGATCCCTGGGCAAGGATATCACCATCGAGAGGATCCGCGCCCACGATCTGCCGCCGGGGTTCGCAACGCCAATAAAAGTGCGCTCGCGGCGCCTGCCGGGGCCGAGCTTGATGGCCAAGATCCTTTCGCAGATCCTTCCCTACATGATCCTGCTCTTTTCCATGCTCGGCGCCCTCTACCCGGCCATCGATCTCGGCGCGGGCGAGAAAGAACGCGGCACGCTGGAGACGCTGTTGGTAGCCCCGGTCAGCAGGTTGTCCATCGTGCTCGGCAAGTTCACCGTGATTCTCTTAGCAGCGCTGGTGTCGGCGTTGCTGGCCACAGCAAGCCTTGCGATCTCCTTGCGGATCGGCGTCTTTGCGACCCTGTCGGTGATTGGCGGCGGATCGTTCACTTTCAGCCCGATCGAGGCGCTGGTGGCTTTACTGATGGTGGTGCCGGTCGGCTGCATCTTCGCGGCGCTGCTTTTGGCCATCTCAATCTTCGCCAAGAGCTTTAAGGAGGCCCAGTCCTATGCCAGCCCGTTGCAGATGTTCATCGTCATGCCGGCCTTCGCCTCATTCATCCCCGGAGTCGATCTCGACTGGCTGACCGCCTCCATTCCAATCGTCAACGTATCGCTGGCGCTCAAGGAAATATTCACCGGCAATCTCGACCAGCATTGGGCTCACGTGGGCCTGATCTTTTTATCCACCACTTTCTACGCGGGACTGTTGCTGTGGTTCGCCGCCTGGTGGTTCCGCCGTGAGCAGGTTCTTTTCAGGTCTTGATACAATAATTGACAAGGCTCGCGGCTAAACCATATAAGGGCGCATCCGGAGGTGCGCTGTGAGCGTGACAATCGGTGTCCGCAGGGAAGATAAAAACGTATTCGAGCGCAGAACACCGCTCTTGCCGGATCACGTAAAAAGACTCGTCGGCGCAGGGATCGAGGTCGTCGTCCAGCCTTCCCCGATTCGGGCCGTAGACGATGCGGCTTACCGCGCGGCCGGGGCGCGGGTGGACGAGGATCTCTCGGGCTGCGCGGTCGTCTTTGCCGTCAAGGAGATCCCGGAGACAATGTTCAGGCGCGACGGCGTCTACGTTTTTTTCGCTCATGTCATCAAGGGTCAGGCTCACAACATGCCTATGCTGACCAGGCTGCTCAATCTCGGCTGTTCGCTGGTCGACTATGAAAAGGTGACTGATGCTTCGGGCCGTCGACTCATTTTCTTCGGCCGCCATGCCGGGCTGGCGGGAATGATCGACAGCCTCTGGGCCCTGGGACGGCGTCTCGAGTGGGAAGGCCACCAGACGGCCTTCTCGGCGATCAGGCCGACACACGAGTACACAGATCTTGCGCAGGCCAAGCAGGCCGTAGCCGAAGTCGGGCGGCGCTTGGAGCGAGAGGGCCTCCCTGCAGAGCTTACGCCCATGGTGTTCGGCTTTGCCGGCTACGGCAACGTCTCTGGCGGGGCCCAGGAGGTGTTCGACATCCTGCCGCATGAAACACTGTCGCCTGTCGAACTCGATACGTCCGCGGACAAGCAATCCGGCGTTCTTTACAAAGTCGTCTTCAAGGAAGAACACATGGCCGAGCCCAGGCTGCCGGGCCACCTGTTCGAGCTGCAGGAGTACTACGACCACCCGGAGCGCTTCAGGGGAACCTTCGCCCGCCACCTGCGCCGACTTACTGTGCTGATGAACTGTATCTACTGGACCGAGCGCTATCCCAGACTGGTGACGCGCGCCATGCTCGATGAGATCTGGCGCGAAGAAAAGCCCCGGCTGAAAGTCATCGGCGATATCAGCTGCGACGTCGAGGGCGCGATCGAGTGCACTCTCAAATGCACGGAGACGGATGCTCCGGTATACGTCTACAACGTCCGTCAAGGTTCAATCAGCCCGGGCGTAGCCGGTGACGGCCCGGTAGTACTGGCCGTCGACAACTTGCCCTGCGAGTTGCCGATCGAGAGCTCTCGTGACTTCGGGGACGTGCTGATGCCGTTCGTCGCCGATATCGCCAGGGCCGATTTCTCGCGGCCCGTTTCCGAATTGGAGCTGCCTGCCCCGATCAAGAGAGCCTTGATAGTCCACCGGGGTGAGCTGACTTCCGACTACCGCTACCTGCAATCACATCTTTAATAGGAGAACCATCGTGAAAAAAGTATTGGTTCTGGGGGCCGGGCTGGTTTCGCGCCCACTGGTGCGTTACCTGCTGGACAACGGATTCGAGGTAACCGTTGCCAGCCGCACCGTTGCCAAGGCCGAAAGGCTAATCGCCGGCCACTCTCACGGCCGGGCCTTGTCTCTAAACGTGGACGATGTCAGCGCCATGCGCGAACTGATCGCCGCCTGCGACATGGCGGTCAGCCTGTTGCCCGCCACGCGCCACATCGAGGTTGCCCGCGCCTGCCTGGATCTTGGCAAGCACATGGCAACCACTTCGTATGTCAGCCCCCAGATGCGGGCCCTGGATGGAGAGGCCCGCCGGAAAGGCCTACTGCTGCTAAACGAGATGGGCGTCGACCCGGGCATCGATCACATGTCCGCTATGAAGGTTATCCATCGCGAGGAGGCTGCAGGCGGCACGCTGGTGGGTTTCTCTTCCTGGTGCGGCGGACTGCCCGCCCCCGAGGCCAACGACAACCCCTTCGGCTACAAGTTCTCCTGGAGCCCCAAGGGAGTGTTGATAGCGGCCCGCAACGGCGCACGCTACCTGAAAGACGGAAGGGTTGTCGAAGTGCTTCCAGAACGTCTCTTTGCAGATCCGGCCTCGGTGGATATTCCAGGTGTCGGAAATTTCGAGGGCTACCCCAATCGCGACTCGGTGGCCTACATGAACACCTATGGCTTCGACGAACGGGTCAGGGACATGTTCCGTGGAACCCTGCGCAACAAGGGCCATTGCAGGCTCTATACCCAGCTGATCGAGTTGGGCTTGCTGGAAGACCAGCCGCGCCGGGAATTGTCCGGTCTTTCATGCCTGGATCTTATGGAAAAGCTCTTCGGCAAGCCGGTCACGGAGACTATCCCCGAAAGGTTAGGAGTCTCTCCCGGCGAGTCACCGATCGAGGCCCTCGGCTACATCGGCCTGCTCGAAGATCGCCCGATCGACATGCAGGCGGGAACGCTCATGGACCTGCTGGCCGATCGCATGAACGCGGCCCTGTGCTACAAGGAAAGCGAACGGGACATGTTGCTCATGCGCCACGATATCACATTCAGCTACGCGGACGGCGACCGGCGCGAGCGCATCACGGCTGTCATGGTCGACTACGGCATTCCCGGCCAGGACAGCTCGATGGCCCGCACCGTCTCGCTGCCGACCGCCATCGGCGTCCGCATGCTGCTCGAGGATCGCATCAAGATAAAAGGTGTTCACATTCCGATCAAGCCTGAGATCTACGAGCCCGTGCTTGCGGAACTTGAGCGCCTTAACATCGCTTTCAGCGAGACCCGATCGATCTGATACGGTAACGCGACGCTGTAATTGACTCACGCCGGATATGACAATAGTATTATTCTTATGAAACGATTGGTGTGCGTCATTTTCTGCCTCGCTCTCGCCCTACCGGCTGCGGCGGCCACGGTAGAGGCCAACTGGAACGCGGTCAGCCGGGATGTCAACGGCCAGCCGGAGTCTGTCAGCCACTACATACTCTACTATGGTGAGACGGCCCGGCCAGGCAACGTCGTCCACCCTTCCGATCCGGCCTTCGCCTATGATCATCAGGCCAATGTTGGCAACGTCACCCAGGTACAGCAGGGCAACTTGACGGTCGGACAGACTTATTTTTTCGCAGTCGCCGCGGTCGACGCGGCCGGCAACCTTTCCGACTATTCCGGCGAGGTGAGCATCATTGTCCCCGAGCCATCCGACGGCGGCCCGTCTGATGGCGGCCCGTCTGATGGTGACTCCCATACAGATGCCGGAGCCGACAGCGGACAGCAGGTGGATAGCGGGGGGCAGACCGTCAGCGGCGGCTGCGGCTGCGCCGCCGCGGGCACGGCCCGCTCTTGCTGGTTGATGATACTGCTGGTGCCGCTCGTCCTCCGCAAACAGGTCCGATCAGCTTGAAAAACAGCCGCCGAGACTTTGTTCGCAAAAGCATCTTGGCAGGCGCAGCCGTTGCGCTGTGCAAGACGCGTCTCGGCCGGGCAGCGGCGAGAACCGGCCCGGCCAAGTCTGCGGTTCGTCCCGAACTTGCCGCGGTCAGCGGAAAAGACGCCGGGCGTATGTTCGCGCGGGCAGTCGATCTCCTGGGAGGAGCCGAGAAATTCGTCTCGCCCGGCGATCGGGTGGTGATCAAGCCCAATGCCTCCTTTGCCAACCCCGCGAATTGGGGCAACAACACCAACCCCGAGGTGCTGGCCGCCGCCTGCGAGTTCTTCATAAAAGCCGGGGCGCGCAAGGTCGTAGTCGTCGACTATCCGCTCATGGGCGGAGCCAAGGCGCCCCAGGCCAATGGGCTGGCCGCCATATGCCGCGGCCTGTCCGGCGTGGAACTTTCCGTGCTGTCCGCCCGACACCAGTTTCGCAAGCTGTCAGTGCCCGGGGGAGAGACCCTGAAGACAGTTGAGGTGTCCCGCGAGGTGCTGGACGCCGACTTGCTCGTCAACCTGCCGGTGGCCAAGGCGCACGACGCCGTGGCGGCCAGCATCGGCCTGAAGAACTTGATGGGGATAATATGGGACAGGGCCGCCTTTCATACCATGCTGGAGATCAACCGCGCCATCGCCGAGCTTTCACTGGCGGTGCGCCCACAGCTGACCGTCGTCGATATGACCCGGGTGATGGTGACCAATGGCCCTAAGGGGCCGGGCGAGGTTGCCACCCCTAACTTGTTGGTGGCCTCGAGCGATCCCATCGCCGCCGACGCCTACAGCTTGACCAAGGCGCGCTTCAACGGGCGCCGCTTCCGGCCCAAGCAGATTCGCTATCTGCGCTATGCCCACCAGGCCGGACTGGGCGAGATCGATCTTTCTGCGGTCGATATCCGCGAGGACCGTGTGTGAGCCACCGGTTTATCGGTTTTCTGCTTGTTTTTGCAATCCTCGCCTGGCTGCCGGGCCAGGCCGCCGCTGGCATGCGCTATCCACGCGTTGTACGCGATTCGCAGGGGACCTGGATAGCCACCGACGAGGCGCTGATTCACCTGGTCGGTGATCTTTGGACTTTCTACGGTACAAACGACGGCTTACCGGCCGACCGGGTGCGCATGGTGGCGCCCGACGACCGCGAGGTCTGGGCGGCCACGCCGCGCGGCCTGGGCCGCATGGATCGCAGTTCGCGGCGCTGGGAGGCTTTCACGGCGCCCGACCCGTTGCCTTCAAGCAACGTCTTTGCCGTTGCGGTTGACGACCGCTACGCATGGGTGGGCACCGCGCGGGGCGCCGTACGCTACGATAAGACCAGCCGTGAATGGAGCCGTCTTGCCGACGCCGGCGGTCCGGGTGAGCAAGCGGTGTTCGACGTACTCTCGTTCGGGCGCAGCGTCTGGCTGGCCACCACCCGGGGCGTCTATCGCTACGACCGTCAGACGCAGGTCTTCAGGCATTTTGGACCGCAGGAAGGGCTCGACCTGGGTGATGTCTTCGAGATCGTCCTGGCCGGCCAGAGCCTGTGGTTCTTGTGCCGCCGGGGATTGGCCCGCTTCGATCTGCACAGCGAGGCCATCTCGACATTTACCGAAAAGGACGGCCTGCCTAGTACGCGAATTACCGCCTTTGCCCAGGTGCAGGGAGACATATGGATAGCCACCCCCAAGGGCATGGCGGTTTACAGTCCGGGCGCCGACGCCATCGGGCCTTTCATCTACTCCCGCGGCATGCCGGCCGGCACGGTGACAGGGATCGAGGCGGCCCTGCCATGGGTATGGGTCTCTAGCGATCACGGCCTGGGCATGTTCAACACTTTGCGCCGTGTGTGGGAGGAGAAGCGATCCGCGGATGGCCTGGCCAATAACATCATCGATGGAATCGCCATGGCCGGCTCGACCTTGGTACTTCTTCAGCCAGGAGGCTACCAGGGCTATCTGATCCAGCAGGACGACTGGGTGACCTACTCGCGGGATGATGTCTGGTCTGGCACGATGGGAACCAGGAGCGAACCGTCCGCCTGGCGCTTCAATTTCGAGATGACCCTCAGCGGCGAGGGAAACTTCTCGAAATCCGGCGGTAGCTGGGAAAACAACCGGCAACTAGTGCCCGACCTGCGCCTGGGAATGGGAACCGAGCTGGAAGGCGGGCGTACGCTGGACGCCTCGATTCGTCTCGATGCAGGCGATGTCACCCTGCCGGGAATACGCGAATACGACGCGGAGTTACGTATCAGGGGCAACCAGACCGACACCATCCGCGAGCTGCTTGTATCCGACATGATGCCGCTGATGGGCAACGAGAACGACCACGATCTGATCGCCGACGCCTGGCTCGAGGGTCTGGGTATCCGCCAGCGCATGGGAGACGGCACCGGGCGCAAGCGCGATCCAGTCGAGGTCGAAGCCGACGTCGGCCTGCGCCGGGGTGTGCGCCAGCGCGAGTTCTTCCGTGGCTCGATCGATCTCAGCTACCAGCTGGCCAAGCAATACATTACGCCCGGCTCGGACATCGTCAAGGTCGACGGCATGATCCTCGAGCGCGGCGTCGACTACATCATCACTCACACCACCGGTCAGCTTTCCTTCCTGAATCCCGATCGGGTCAACGCCCTCAGCCTGATCGAGGTCAACTACACCTACGAGCAGATCCCCCGCAAGGAAACCTCCGGGCGCTCGCTTCTGGAGATGCTTCCCTGGGACAACGAGCTGGGAACCTTCGTGCGCTCCGGCACGCCGGTTTACGTGACTGACGAGGGGGGTCTGTATGCCCAGATCGACGGAGCGGCGCCCAAGTATATCGATCGAGGTTGGGTCGAGAGCGTCTTTCAGGACTATTCCCAGGGCTCGACCAAGGTAAGCGTGCAGATCCACGACATGGGCTCGCTCGAACAAGCCTCCGAGATCTTCGACTACGACCGTCCGGTCTCGTACCAGGTCTTGTTCGAGGACGAGGACTCCGTCGCCCTGCTGGACGAGAGCCTGCCATCGGGCTACGCGGTCAAGATGCGCATGGATCGTTTCTACGTCGAGCTGACGATCGACGAGAAGAGCCGATCGTCCGAGATCCTGGTAAACCTCTTCGCCCAGGCAATTAAGACCAAGGGCAGCCTGTCCGGCACTCTGATGGACTCGCTGCGTCCGTTGATCGGGCGCCTGCGCGTGGGTGTCAACCCAAGCGATCACTACGGCTTCGGGGCATCCTACCTGGGCAGCGGGGACGTGGAAGACAACCAGATAGAGAAGCGCCTCGATCTCGACGCCGGACGTTACGATCTGGCCAGCCTGGACATGTGGACGAACAACGACATCGGCGCCGGCGACTACGGCGGTAACCTGTACTCATTTCTCCAGGTGGCCAAGGGCCACGCCCAAAACGGCCCGACAGACAGCCAGGGGTACGCCGCCTCGGGCAATGTTCTATACAACGCCCCGGCTTTGAATCTGCGCCTGGACGGCGAGGCTCACTCGCGCGATTTCACCACGCTGGGCACGCGGGACACCCCGCTCGGCACCTTCGCCGCTGATGTCAGGGGAGACGCCACATTCATGCCACTGCGCTGGCTCTCGTTGCGCTTGCTGTACGATCACCAGCGTTCCTACCTGGCGCCCGAACTTGCCGCGGGCTCACCCGCCGACGGGGTGAACGAGAGCCAGCTGGGCAAGCTGACCTTCATGCGGGCGCGTTGGCCCACGCTCTGGTTTTTGGCCGGGCACAGCATCCTGCTGGGAGGCGGACATCGAGATGAGAAGATCCGCCTGGCCGGCAGCCTCGAGTACGACCTTGCAAAGGGGATCCTCGATTTTCTTGGTTTTCGCAAGCTGGCGGTCAAGGGTTATTTCGACAATTCATCGAGCGACGTCTCAGGCCCGCTAACTGCAGACAGCGGAAACTTCCAGGTCTTTGGATCGACGCCCGGAACGGCGCGCAATATGCGTTTCGAGTTGAAAGCCGCACCGACCCGCACCGAGGATTGTTACGCCCGCTTCGAGCGCAAGACGTTCGATCCCGCCCAGGGAATGACCGGCGGCCAGCAACCGCTCGAGTCCTGGGAACTGGTCATGGGCGCGGCCAGCCGCTATGTCGAGGGACTTGTGCCGACATTCAACGGCAAACTCTCCCGTTACAGGGGCAGCCAGCTTAAGGGCGACGCCGTGACGAATGTCGACACGGCCCAGGCGCTCCTGTCGGGGCAGATCGAGATGTTTCCCGGACGCTGGATCGAGACTCTCGGCAGCCTGATGCTGGCGGTGGGTTACGGCTACACCAACACCGAAGAGGCCGAGGCCATGTCCATGCAGGCGCACCTGCAAAAGCACCAACTGGACGGGCGAGCGGCCTTCGGCAACTACGACGATCCGTTCCGCATCGAAACACGCGGCCGGTACTGGACGGTGTCAGAAGACGAGCACCAGGACAATACCGAACGTTTCTACGAGGTGCTAAACCGTCTGACCTTCAGGCCCATCTATACGTCGCCCATCACGCTGCGCTTCGATATCAGCAGGCTTGAGCAAACTCCTATAGACACCCGGCGTAGCGGAGTCGTCATGCGCTACTTTCCCTCGATCGAGTGGGAGCGCCGCTGGTCGCTCGACCTGGCAACCAAGATTCGTATCGAGACGCCCTTGCGCCTATTGGATGACGCCCTGGACGAGAACCTGGGGGCCAATGTTACTTTCAAGGAATGGTCGCTGAAGCCTTGGGTCGAGGCGCGCCTGCGCCTGCGTGACATGTGGCGGGGAAGCCTGTTGCGCCTCATCGTGCGAGGCTCGTTTGCCTGGGTCGACTGGTTCGAGTCCGGCACAGGCGCCGAGCGGGCCTGGGAAACAATGGGTTCTGTGTGGCTCGACTGGGAAAAGGCGGGCGTGTTCATCGTTCGTCTGGGAGTTATCTATACGCGCCACAAGTGCCAGGAGCGCGTCGGCACGGACTGCGCCAGCTTTCATTCCATCCAGCCGTCGATAAAGGCCATAGCACGCTTTTGAAAGGGAGAGTGTCGCGTGTCCAGCGATAACGGAATAGAAATACAGGCACGGGATCTTACCAAGACCTTTGCCGCCGGGAAGGGCAAGCAGCTCTGTGCGGTGAACGGGTTGAGCTTCGAGGCGCAGCGTGGCGAGGTTTTCGGGCTACTGGGAATGAACGGCGCCGGTAAGACCACGACGCTGCGCATGTTGGCGACAATGTTGACGCCGACGAGGGGCGATGCACAGGTGGCCGGCTACTCGGTAACCCGCAAGCCCGAGGAGGTGCGGCGCCGAATTGGTTTCATGTCCAGCGCCACGAGTCTTTACGGTCGTCTGACGGCCCGCGAGATGATCGCATACTTCGGCCACCTGCACGGCATGAGTAATGATCGCATTGCCCGGCGCACGCAGGAGTTGTTCACCCTGCTGGACATGCATGCTTTCGCCGATCGCCGCTGTGACCGTTTGTCGTCGGGAATGAAGCAGAAGGTCTCGATAGTCAGGACGGTGCTGCACGATCCCGACGTGATGATCTTAGACGAGCCCACCACCGGTCTCGATGTCCTGACTTCCAGGGTGATCGTCGATTTCATCAAGGACTGCCGCGCCCGTGGCCGCTGCGTCGTGCTGTCCACTCATATAATGTCCGAGGTGGAGAAACTGGCAGATCGGGTGGGAGTGATCCACGCGGGCAAGCTTCTGAGCTGCGAGACAATTAACGACCTTCGCGCCCGAACACCCGGCGGCCGGGTCGAGGATGCTTTTATCAAACTGGTCGAAGGGCTATCCTGATCACTGGAGGCGTGGCCATGAAGGGATCCTGGAAAAAGTCCTGGTTCGTACATTCATACCCGGACGCGGTAATACGCATGATCAAGCTCATGCCGCGTGTCTACGAGGATGGCGCCCTGGCCGGAATAGTGGGCTGGATGGGCCGGACCTACTCTCACCAGCGCAGGGACGCTCGTCCCAAGTCCCCGAAACTTTCGGTCGACAAAGGCGAGCGGCTGATTTTCCAGCACGATCAGATTACCCCTTTCACCTACACTGTTCAGATGAAAGAACAAGAAGGCGGGACACAGATTGAGGTCGAGGTAAAAACATCCGGCAGCAGCCGGGACACGACCTCCAGCGAACAGGTCGTGACGCTTCTCTTCGCTTTAACCAAGGCGCTGGAGCCAGGCACGGGTTAAGTGCGGCGCGGGGCTCTTCCCAGTAGTGACTCAAGCTCGGCGGCGACGTCGGCGGCATTATTCAAAAACGGACGGTAGAGCACCTTCTGGGCCCCCTGGTGGATCGCCTCAACTGCCCCTTCCAGGCCGTGCACCATGGCCACGGCCACAAAATTCACTTCGGGATGGATCATCAACGTGCTCCGCAGAAAACAGGCCCCGGCGTTGTCACGCTGGAGAATCTCGAGCTCGCAGATCAAAGCGTCTGCCTCTTTCGCTCTCAGAGACTCCAGGATCCTCGACACTTTTCTGACCGGCACGGCTTTGTGTCCCAACAATTCGACGCCCTCGCGCAACAGGCCGCCGATTCGCTCATCGCTTTCGCAGATCAGCACCCGGCACCTGTCCGCCGCCGGACGCGTGCTTTTCGAACGACGGCTGCGTTTATCGCGCCGATCGAGCACCTCGATCACCTTGGCCTCGAGGTCGGCGACATCGAACGGCTTGACGATGTAGTCGTCTACACCGATGGCCATGGCCTCTTCGGCCGACTCGCGCGATGCATAAGCGGTGATCAGCAGGGTGGCTATGTTGGCGTCGTGTGCCTTGGCCCGCCTGATGACGTCAAGCCCGGTGATTCCGGGCAGGTTTTTATCGACGATCAGTAAATCGAAGTGCTCTTTAAGCGCCAGCGAGATAGCCTTCTCTCCGTCGGGGGCATAGACAAGGTACATCCCCGGACGTTCGAGGGTGTTGCGGACAACCTCCCAGACGACGACCTCGTCATCAACCACAAGAATACGGCAGGGTCTGTCAACAAACGCCGCGCTCAAGTCAATCGTCCCTTTCTTCTCACAATAGATGACATTCTAGCGCTGCCGTGGGAGCTATACAAGCTTCCTTATCGATCTGCTTGCATTCAGCACGGTGACTGGCTATGCTCGCGACGATTCCCGGACCTGGAGGATCGTTGGAAGATTTTCCTCGAGTCGAAAGCTACACCATCCAGGTAAAGCTGTTAAGCGATTTCCTGGCACATATCCGGCGCTGCAAGAATGAGTTGGCCGGTCTCGATCCCGCCGAGACCCAGGCTCTGTGTCTCCAGGCCGCCTCCAACGCGGCCGGCGGGTCTCCGGCTATTTTGCTGGCGGCCGATTCAGGAGGCTCTCTTTTCAGCCTCGACCTTGCTTCGGCCCAGCTCGACTGCGATCCCGAAAAGCTGAAGTTGCGACTCTCGTTCGGCGATCGCAAAGAAGTAGCCGGAAACCCCTCCTTGCTTTGCGAACTGCCTGCTTTCCGCGGCATGGTCCGCGATGCCTTCGGTCGCGAGAACGCTTTCGGCAGGGCCATGGTGCGCGATGCCCAGCCAAGCGGCGCACTTGTTATCCTGCCTCCGGCCGGACGCTCGTTCACGGCCGAGGAAGTCGGAATGCTGCATCCTTTGACTTCGCAGATCGACTCTCTGCTCGAGGCATCCGAGATGTTCGCCGCCTTGATTCACCAGTCGCTGGTCGACGAACCGACCGGCCTGTTCAATCATCGTTACCTGCGCACCCGTCTTTCGGCCGAGATCTCTCGGGCTTCGCGCTACGGTCATCCGCTCTCGATCATCTTTTGCAAGTTGGACGACTTTTCCGTCTACCTGGAAAACAACGGCCGGTATGCCGCCGACCGGCTGGTGAAGGATTTGGCGGCATTTCTCAACACCCGTACAAGGCCCGAGCCGGGCTCGTTTTGTTTCCGGGCCTCCGATGTCACTTTCCACTACGAAGTGAACAAGTTCGCGGCGCTGCTTCCCGAGACACCCAGATCGGGCGCCATTATAAAGGCCGGCCGGCTGGTAAAAGCGGTGGCCGGAACCAGCTTTATCGGCGGACGCGCCCAGCCGCAGGGCGCAATCACCGTCAGCGTCGGCGTGGCCACTTTCCCCGACGATGCCTCTGACGCCGTATCGATGCTGGACATGGCAGACCGAGCGTTATCGGCCGCCCGTAAGGCGGGAAAGAATAACGTCCAGGGCGTTTGATTAGGGCGGCAACATCGTCAGGGCGGCGCTCCAACAGACCGATCAAAAGATTCGGGCTGCACGCCGCAGGCCCAGGAACGCCAGCGCGGCCAGCAGTATCAGGCCCGTGCCCGTGCACGCGCTATGGCAGCCCGAGCAGCCGGCGGCCTGGTCGGGGGCGGTCAGTTCCTCGATCTTTTGGGCCACTTGCCGCCGGGCGTCGAGCAGGACGTTTTCGTCCAGGGTCCAGGGCTGGTCGTCGGGGCAGTAGTAGGACTCGTCCGAGGCCTGGCAGTCCTCGTAGAACAGGTCGCCGAAGCGGCTGTAGGCCCGCCTAACCTGCTGGCGGACGAAGTCCTCGGCGCCCAGGTCGCTTGCCAGGCGGAACATCTCCCAGTCCTCCAGGCCGTCGCGGATCTGCTTGAGACGGAAGCTCTCGATCGGCCCGTCGATGGCGATCTCCGGCGGCGACCCCTTGCCCCCGGCCGTGCCGTCGTGATCGCCGGGGTAGAGCAGAAAGCCGTCGCCGTTGCGGGCGCTCAGATCACCGAACTCGTCCAGGTTGAGCAGCACGTGCCAGGGATCGTCTTCGACCCAGTAGTTGGTCCTCCAGTACAAAAAGCCCGTGGCCCGCTCGAACCAGGCGCCCCACTTGACGATCCGCGGCTCGTAGCCGATGGCCGAGTCGAGGTCGTAGCCGGCGTAGGGCGGGGTGTTGTGGTTGCAGACGTAGAACCACAGCTCCTCGCCCAGCGCCAGCCGCTCGGTGTAGGTGTCCCAGCCGGCCTTGGGCTCCCAGGAGTAGAACCAGTCATCGTACATCGGGGTGACCGGGCACCAGATGCCGATCCGGCCGGCGACCCGCTCGTCGAACGGGCCGGTGACCAGCACGTGGCCCTTCCACAATGGGCTTGCCGCCTCCAGGCGCTCGGCGTCCTCGGCGATCTGGGCGTAGGTGCCGTCGGGGTCGGAGCGGCCCCAGGGCTCGTCGGTGGCGTAGACGTAGGCCCGCTGCCACCAGCCCTGCTCCTGTAGGTGCTCGGCAAAGGCCGCGGCTGCCACCTTGTACTGGGCCTCGGTCAACGAGCCCAGTCCGCTGCCGGGCCTGAAGCGCCCGACGTTGAAACGGGTCATGCCCACCCCGTCCGGGAAGCGGCTGCCGTCGAGCCAGGGGCCGACGGCCGCGTCGTAGCCGCTCCAGTCGACCGGCAGGAGCTGGTCGCCGTCGAACTCGAAGTCGACCGGTCCGTCGATCGTGGTCGGGTCGATGCGGTTCTCGTGCAGGGCCATGTAGTAGCGGTCGGTGATCGCCGGGACGTCCCCGGCCGGCGCCCCCTCGGGCCCGCCGTGGAAGCGGCGGACTAGGTTGGCGCTGAAGCCGAAGGCGGTGCCGATGCTGCGCTCCCGCGGGATGGCGAAGCTCCAGACCGTCAAATGGATCGGCAGCTCGACCGCCTGCCGGCCCTCGGCCGTCACCCGGGCGCTGCCGGTGTAGTCGCCTGCGGCCGCGTCCAGCGGCACGTGCCAGTCGACAAAGATCACCTCGGTCTCACCCGCGGCCAGGTCGAAGGGCGCGCCGACCGGCCGCTCGTCGTCCGAGTAAGGATCGTGGAAAGGGATCAGCGGATCAGGGTAGAGCCCGGCGGCCCGCTCGTGCAGCGTGACCCACAACGACGAAGGGTGGGTCACCTCGACGAAGTACTCGCGGTAAAGCCGGGCGGCCGAGGCCGGAATGCAAGCCCCGCCCGCCGCGCACAGCTCGGACAGGCTGACGTCGACGCTAGAGGCGCCGGCCTCGTCGCGAATGACGATCTGGAACGCCTCCCACTCGTTGCGGGCCGCCTCCAGCTCGGCCTCCACAGCCTGCGGCATCGGCGTGGCCGGCAGGATCTTGCGGGTCGAAGGTGCAACACCCAAATCGAAGGCCCGAGCCGGGCCGGACCAGACCCCGAGCAAGACCGCCAGGGCAAAGGTCGCAATGTGCCGCTTGTACATGGGTCTGCCCTCCGGCTATGTTCGATACCACCGGATGCTACCACCGCCCGCCAATCCCGATCCACCTCCACGGATGGAAGCCCCTTCGAAGGTGACAAACGAACCCCAATGGCGGCCCAACGGCGAATCATGATCACGGGCGCCTTTTCCTACACCGGAAGCGCGGTGGCGGCTGCACAGCACCGGCGCGGCTTCAGGCTGTCCACCCTTACCAACCGCACTCGGCCCGTCAATCCGCCCCCGTGCAACATCGAAACATACCCGCTCGGCTTCGGGGATCCCGGCCAGCTGGCCGAATGCCTGCATGGCGTGGAAGTCCTGGTCAACAACATCGCCTGGTTCATCCGCCGCTTTCCCTTCTTCGCCTTGCCCGGAGACGGGCGCTACCGCCTGCAGCCGATCACCCTGCAAGACACCGGCGAGATAATCGCCGACGCCTGCGAAGCCGAAGACGACGCCGTCATGGACGCGGCCGGGCCGCGGATAGTCAGCTTCGAAGAGCTGGTGAGAGCGATCGCCCGGGCGGTTGGCTGCAAACCGCATATTGTCCATCTGCCGGGCTGGCTCTCACTTGTCTTGCTCAAGAATGTACAGGGCGCCTGATATCGACGACCGGCGACGGTTCTCACTGCGGATAGATGAAGGTCACGCCGTTGATGTCGGAAGTCGCCAGGGTGACGCGTGAGGGATCGCACGGGCCGATGGCGTAGTACATGGTCGCGTCCTGGACGTTGGGATGATCGAGACCCAACAGGTGCCCCTCTTCGTGCGTGGCCACGCCCTCGATGTCGGTCAACTGGCTCGACCAGCACGAAGACGCCGCCGCCTCGGCGTTGGTGCCGAAGGGAACCCCGTCGTTGAAGACAATATCCGAGTCGGTGATGCGGTAGAAAGTGATGCCGTTGGTAACCATGCTCTGGCCGTTGGTGTAGGCGATGATCGTAGCTCCCAGTGTGCCCGTTCCCAGGTCTCCGTCGGGATCGCCGAAAGTCATGGTGTTGTGCCCGTCCCACGAGGCGAACCCGCCGCTCGACGTTGAGGCCGTCTCCTGGAAAGTGATCGTCGCCGTGGCAACGTCCTGCCAGTGTTGGAACCCGTTGCTCACGGCGCCACGTGCCTCGGCCTGGGTCAGGCCGGCCTGTGAGTTGCCGTTGACGAAGCGGAATTCGACCGGCATGTCCTGGGGAAACCACTTGCGGGCGGGATTGAGCAACTCGAAGACATCGGTAGTGCCAACCGTCTGGGAAGACGGCCCGTCGATGTTGTTGCCCTCGTTCGATTCGGCCACCGCCTGCATTGTGTCGCACTGCACGTAGGCGCTGTACTCGCCGGGATCGGCGTCGGAAAGAACCAGGTCGACGGGAATGCTGTCTCCCATTGCCAGTTCGTCGTAGCTCTGGTTCCAGTTGCCGTCCTGGCTGGCAGTGGGCGGGTTTTCGAGATCGATGTACAGATCGAGCCTGAAAGGATTCACGCAATCGACGTTGCCCTGGTTGGTAACCACGAAGTGGTAGTGAATGTCATTGCCGGCCAAGGCGGTCGTGAACTCACTGAAAGTCAGATCAACCACTCCTCCGGCTAATCTCAGCGGCAGGCTGTCGGTCCAGTGGTTCACCCCGTCTGTGATGTCGAGATCCAGCATGTACTGATAGGCATCGGCTCCAGAGGAGATCTGCACCTGGTAGCCCGAAGCCGCTTTCGTCTGGCCGGCCGCGATGGTTCCGTAACTCCCGCTGTCGTGACCAGCGACAACCGTAACATCCGCATCGGTCGAAGATATCGTGGCCGTCACGTTGGTCGCGTCCTCGGCACCATCGTTTTTCAAGGTAATGTTCAGATTGACCGAGTCGCCCGGCGCGGGGCTGGCCGGCGTACTGGTGTGTGAATCGTAGTTCAGTTCCGTGGCCTGGCAGCCGTGCGGGCGCAGCATGGCAGAGATTCCCTGTGCCGTCCAACTCGAGCCGCTCTGATCCCAGAGCACGCCGTTGCTCCATGACGGGTTGTTCCCGTCGTCGGCTAACACTGCGAAGTATTCCAGGGACGAAAGATCGCTTTGCGACTCGACCAGCGCGAAGAAGGTATTGCCCTGCTTGAACGTCAGCGCCGTGGGCAGGTTGAATACATGGCTTATGGGTGTGTTGTTGCCCGGACCCGAGACGGACTCCCAGCCCGAGGTCGAGATAAGTTGATCGGGGGCGCCGGCCAGGTAGGTGTAAACCTTGACCCGGAAGTTTCTCGAGGCCGGGCTAGCCACCGTCTTGTAGAACTGCACCTCGACCCCGGTCATGTTGAAGGAAGTTGAGTCGACCGCGAAGTAGTTTCCGAACATATCGCCCGCCGCCAGTGGCATGACGTAGGTGGCCGTGTCGTTGTCGGCGGCCAGGGCATGGTTGTCCTGGCTGCAGCCGCTGCCCTGGACGTACAGGCCGAAGGCGTGACCCCACGAATTGGCGCCGTCCGAACTTGCCAGGCTCATGCCGTAGATGCCGAAGGCGACAGCGTCCGGCAGTACCGAGAAGTTGGGGCTTCCGGCAGCCACGCCGTCAATTGCGATGTTTCCGAACGAGGTGCTGTCCGCGGTGATTGCCATCTCGGGTTTTTCGCAAGACAACACCCCGTTGACTCCGCTTGCGGCAGCGAAGCCCCGGTTGTGCAGCGAGGCGCTGAGAGTGACTGCGCTGCCCGGCTGCGCGATGGCCGGAGTCGATGAGTGGGATTGCAATTCGAGCCACGGCCCGTCGCCGCAACCCTCGACCCTGATCTGCCAGTTGCCGTTTGCCTGGTAGTACTGGCCGTCGGTGGCGTCGTGCAGGAAGCCGCCCATGTAGGGAATCAGCGCCGGCGGGCAGAAGATGGGCAAAAAGGCGTCGCCGTTGCCCTGGTCGTCGGTCTCCTGCTCGTGAGAGTGAACCGCCACCCAGAACAACTGACCATTGGTGAAAGATACGGGCGCAGGCAGAACGAAAGTGGCCCAGGCTATGTCCTGGGGATCGCTCTCGGGATCGCAGCCGCCCTGCCTGCCGACCGCCTGGGTGGCGCTGGCCGCGAGTTCCTGGCCAACCGCCCCGGCGTCATCGGCATAGATGTGTACCGAGTATTGACCCTGGTCTCCACCACTGTCGCAGTTGAAGTCATAGAAGGCGGCCTTGACCTGGATGACGTTATAGGAACTCGACTCGACGAAGAAGGCGTTCAGCGCCTCGTCGTCGGTGTCAATCATGTAGGCGCCGCCGAACGTGTCGTTGTCGATCACCAGTTCCGCGGCCGGATCGACGGCCGAGCAGCCCGAGCAGCCCTCGTCGGTCAGGTAGTTGCAATTGTTGTCCTTGCTATCGCCGCAAATCTCCGGCGCGCCGGGATGGCTGTTGGGATCGTTATCGTCGCAATCATCGCCCCCGCAGGCCTGGTCGCCGTACGTATCCAGGTCGACGTCCTGGGGATCGCCGACACAGAAACCATTGGAGCAGTGGTCATTGATCATGCAAGGATCCGCATGCACACAGTTAGCGCCGTCGTCCGGCGGGAAAACACAGCCGCTTTGGGGATCGCACTGGCCGTCTGCGGTGCAGGGGTTGCCGTCCTGGCAGGCTATGCTGGTGCCGCGGCACTGTCCCGCCGAACAGTAATCGTTCTCGGTACAGGCGTTGCCGTCGTCGCAGGAGTTAGTGTCGTTGGCAGTATGCACGCAACCTTGGCCGGTGACGCAACTGTCGTCGGTGCAGTCTTCTCCGTCGTCACAATCGGGTGCCCCGCTTCCCGGCTGGCAGTTGCCGCCCGAGCAGTAGTCCCCACCGGTACAGTCGTCGCCGTCGCTGCAGGAATTACTGTCATCGGGCGTGTTTTGGCAGCCCGATCCCGCAAGGCAACTGTCGTCGGTGCAATCCTGGCCGTCATCGCAGTCGAGGGCTCCGGCGCCCGGCTGACAGTTTCCACCCGAGCACTGGTCGCCCAGCGTACACGGGTTACCGTCGTCGCAGAAGAGGCTGTTGTTGGCGTGCTGGCAGCCTTGTTGGGCATCGCAGCTGTCGTCGGTGCAGTCATTGCCGTCGTCGCAGTCGAGCGTGGTACCCGCCTGGCACTGGGATCCCGTGCAACTTTCGCTGCCGTTGCAGACGTCGCCGTCGTCACAATCCGGGTTGCTGTTACAGATCTGGCAGCCGGGATCGGCCGCGTCCAGCAGCCCGTCGCAGTCGTTATCGATGCTGTCTGTGCAGCTACCCGCGTTCGAGGTTCCCTCGAAGACGCCCTTGTTGATCTGGGCGGCGCTGGCCGCCGTGCAGCCGGGCACCGCCTCGGTTCCCGCGTCGCAGCAGTCATCGCCGCCGAAACATCCATCGGCGAAGACACCGTCGCCGTCGGCATCCAGCGGGGCTCCCAGGCAAGATCCGCCTGCGCAAGAATCGTTCATGGTGCAGGCGTCGTTGTCGTTGCAGGCCGCTGTATTGAACTGGTGGGAACATCCCTGCACAGGATCGCAGCTGTCGTCTGTGCAAACATCTCCGTCGTCGCAGTCGAAGGCGCTCGCTCCCGGCTGGCAGGCGCCGCCTGCGCAGTGGTCGCCGTCGGTGCATGGGTTGCCGTCATCGCAGGCCGCCAGGTTGTTGTTGTGGATGCAGCCCAGGGCCGAGTCGCATGAGTCGTCGGTACAAACCCGGCTGTCGTCACAATCGCGAGCCGAGCCCGACAGGCAAGCGCTGTTGGCACAACTGTCGCCCACGGTGCAGGCGTCGCCATCTTCACAGGGATCGCTGTTGTCGTTATGAACGCAGCCGGTCTGTTCGTTGCACAGATCTGTGGTGCACACGTTTGCGTCGTCGCAATCGAGTGCCGCTCCGCCTGTGCACATGCCGTGGTCACACTTGTCCCCCTCCGTGCAGGCGCTGCCGTCGTCACAGGGCGCCATGTTGTACGAGTGCAGGCATCCAAGCGCGTCGTCGCAGCGATCTTCTGTGCAGATGTTGTTGTCGTCGCAATCGCGATCTGAATCACCGACACATACGCCGTTCGAGCAATGATCGTTTGTCGAACAGGCCTGGCCGTCGTCACAGGAAAGGTTGTTGTTTGTAAAAACACAGCCGCTGGCCGAATCGCAGCTGTCATCGGTACAGACGTTGGCGTCATCGCAGGTGACCTGGCCGCCGCCTGCGCACTGGCTTTCGGCGCAATGTTCGCCCGCGGTACAGGCGTCGCCGTCATCACAAGTCGCGTTGTTTGGCGGGTGCACACAACCCTGGATGTCGTCACAGCTGTCTTCGGTACAGGGGTTGTCGTCGTCGCAATCCATGGTCGTCTCGCCTACGCAGACGCCGTTATTGCAGCGATCGTTCACCGAGCACTGCTGGCCGTCGTCGCAGGCAGCCAGGTTGTTGTTGTGGGTGCACTTGCCGAAGTCGCAGAAGTCGTCGGTGCAGGGATTGTCGTCGTTGCAATCAGCGTTGATGCTGCACTCGACCTGTCCACCGTCGCCGTCGCCCTGGCCGCCGTCAGCGGGAGGGTTGGTGCCGTTCGAACAGCCGGCCAGCACCAAAAACGCTGTCAGGCCACAAAGCCAGAGGCTGGTTCTTATCGTTTTCATCGCGCACCTCCCGCCCGCTTGACTATCTCCCTGACGGCCGCAAGCGTCCGCGTGTCATCGAGTGGAAAATCCAGGCCGGCCTGCCTGATCATCACCCCGGGGCCGGGTTTGGGCCTGTAAAGGACCTCCTTGCCGGTGTGGGGATCCTTGACCACGCTGAATTTGCCGAGATACAGCCCGAGGGTGTTGTAGCCGTCTCCGTCCTTGCGCGGCTCGAGAAATACGAGAACGCGTTCTCCAGGTTCGAACTGCGGGGCGCCCGGCAGCTCGGCCACCCTGTCTGCCAACTTCCCGCCAATGGTCTTGATTGTCACGGTGCCCGTGTCACGGGCCCCCTTGAGAATCTCGCTCGGCGTAACCAGCACGCGCGTGTAGATCTTGGTCTTCTCGGCATTCAACTCCGCCTTGACCTGGTTCACCTCGCCGACCACAACAAGCGGCGCCAGCCTGGCCAGATCCTCGATGCGCAACGGCTCGAGAACGGTGGCCCGGGCACCCAGCGGTATCAGGATCACCGCAAACAATCCCGCCAACAAGAATTTCGACTTCATGATTACTCCTCCGGCTCTAATAAATATGTGGTAAGAAAAGTCCGCATATTCTACGGATGCTTGCGTTTTTTTCAAGGTCGAAAACAGATCTCGCCTCAAGCCCATGCTATTACTTGCAAAATCGTCCCGGCGCTGTGACACTCGCCCTGTTAACCACAGGCAATGGAGGAGCGTATGCACCTGGACGATGTATACGAAGTCAGTACACAGGGAGTCATGTTGCTTGGCGGGCACGACGTTCGCGAGCTTGTCAGGGAGTACGGCAGCCCGCTGATCGTCATGCTCGAGGAGCGCATCCGGACAAATTGCCGCGCCTATCTCAAGCAGATCGAGTGCTACCCGCGCAGCCGGGTCTACTATGCCTCGAAGGCGTTTCTGACAACCGGCATGTGCCGTCTGATGCAATCAGAAGAAATGGGCCTTGACGTGGCTTCCGAGGGCGAGTTGCAAACGGCGTTGGCCGCCGGGTTTCCCGCAGCCGATATACTGATGCACGGCAATGCCAAGACCACGGCCGAACTCGAGTTGGCCCTGCGCTCGAATGTGGGGCGGATAGTAATCGACAACCTCGAAGAGATAGATAGGCTATCGGAAATCGCGGCCGCTCTCGGGCGAAGGGCGCGGGTGATGATCCGGGTCACTCCCGGGGTCAGACCGTCGACCCATCGCTACGTGCAAACCGGCCAGAGGGATTCCAAGTTCGGCTTCAACCTCGACGGCGGGGCCGCGCACCGGGCGGTCGAACGCGTGCTTGCGGCGTCCGCCCTGGAGCTGGTTGGCCTGCACTGCCATATCGGCTCGCAGATTTTCTCGGGCAAGCCATTTGCCATCGCCGCCCGCACGATGATGGAATTCTACGCCCGGGTGAAAAAGGACATGGGCGCCCCGCTCGACGAACTGGACATGGGCGGCGGGCTGGGGATTCGTTACTCGCCCGATGATTTCCCGCCTTCGGTCAAGGAGCATATAGACAACCTGTGCTCGAGCGTTCTCGAGGCCAGCCACGATCTCGGCGTCGATCCTCCGGTGTTGTGCGATGAGCCGGGTCGCTCGATCGTCGGCCGGGCGGGCGTCACACTCTACACGCTGCAGAGCACCAAGCGCATCGCCGGCATCCGCAACTACGCCTCGGTCGACGGCGGCATGACCGACAATCCCCGCTACGCTCTCTACGGAGCCCGCCACCAGGTGCTGGCCGCCGATCGCCTGGGCGACCCGGCCGACGGCCTGTGGTCGATCTCCGGTCGCTGTTGCGAGTCGGGAGACATGTTGATCCATGACGCCAGGCTGCCCGATCTGCGCGCGGGAGACATTGTCGCGCTGATGTGCACAGGCGCCTACACCTACAGCATGGCATCCAACTACAACCGGGTGGCCCGCCCGGCGGTAGTGCTGGTCGCCCCCGGCCGCTCTGCCCTGCTGGCCAGGAGAGAATCAGCGGATGATCTGCTGCGACTCGACAGCATGCCCGCCTGGCTGGAGAACGGAGAAGGATCCGCCTGATGCCTCCCGAGATCGTCATGAAGTTCGGCGGCACCAGCCTGGGCACCGCCGACGCCATGCGCCACGCGGCCGCCCTTGTGGCAGCCGAGCCCGCGGAGCGCCTGGTGGTCTGCTCCGCTGTCGGCGGGGTGACCGATCTTCTGATCGCGGCCGGAGGCTCCGCCCAGACGGGCCTCGATACCGGGCCTTACGTTGCCGAGATCCACAGGCGCCACGACGAGATTGTCGCCAAGCTGGGACTCGATGCGGATCTTCTGGCCATGCTGAACGCTGAGTTGGCCCGTCTGATCGAGGGAGTGCAGAACCTGGGCGAGCTCACGCCGCGAGTAAGCGACATGCTCGTCTCGCTGGGCGAGCGCGCGAGTACCCGCCTTTTCGCAGCGGCGCTTACAAAGAACGGCACTGCAGCCCGCGCCTGGGACGCTTGGGAACTGGGCCTTTCCACCAATGACCGCTACGGCTGCGCCGAGACCAGCGCGGACTGCGGCGAACGCATGGCGGCCTCCATGCGCGATCTTATGCCCGGCATGGTTCACGTGGTCACCGGCTTCATCGGCCGTTCGACGGACGGCGAAATAACGACCCTGGGCCGGGGCGGCTCGGATCTCTCCGCCGCCCTGTTCGGCGCGGCCGCCGGGGCGCGTGAGATCCAGATCTGGACAGATGTCCCAGGCATTCTCCGGGCCGATCCGCGCCTGGTAGCGGGCGCCGGGATAGTGCCCGAAATGCTCTTCGAGGAGGCAGCCGAGTTGGCCTATTTCGGCGCCCGGGTGCTGCATCCACGCACGATTGAACCGGCCCGCCAAAAGGGCATTCCGGTTCGCGTGCTCGGAACGTTCCAGGTGGATCCCAAAACGAGCCAGGCGGCTTCAACGAGGGGAACGCTGGTACACCAGGCCGCCCCGCCCGAGCCGGTGCGCGCGATCGCCATGCGGCGCCAGGCGCGCTCGTTGCACATGCAGTCCACGCGCATGCTGGAGGCACCCGGCTTTCTGGCGCGCGTTTTCGGGATCTTCGAGCGTCACGGCATCTCGGTGGACGTGATCGCCACCAGCGAAGTCTCGGTCTCGATGACCTTCGATCGCGACAGCGGCAACCTGCCCGAAGCGCTGCGCGAGATATCCGCCTTCGCCCAGGTAGATTCCGCCCCCGAGCGCAGCATCCTGTGCCTGGTGGGAGCCGGCCTGCGCGACGACCCTTCGCTGCTGGCGCGCATCTTCTCAACCTTGGCCCGCAATAAGATCCCGGTAGAGGTGATCTCCCAGGGCGCCTCGCGAATCAACATCACCCTGGTGCTGAAACCGGCCATGGGCGAGTGTGCCATGCGTGCCCTGCACGCGGAGCTGTTCGGCGTAAAATGAAAAGAGAACTGGTCGGCGAAGGTGCCCCCGACCATGTAATCCAGCCCGACCGCGTCAGGTCCATTTGTTGGTTCGGAAAATGCTTAAGCGGGTGTTTCGATCTCCGCAGGCGCAGACAGGCATGCTTTCTGATACTGATCGCGCAACATCAAACGGGTGCCCGCGTCGAGCACGGCCATGGCCGCCAGCGCAAGCAGCAAGGGCAATAGCTTCCGCCAGGCTCCCCGTCCCGTACGCAGGCCGAAGACCACAGACACGACCAGGGCGCAGGCCAGGAGGGGCAAGGTAAAGTAAAGCCCCATCCAGTCCAGGGGCGGCGTTACGATCTGCCCGGGATCGATGACGGCCTGCAAGAATATCCGTGTGTGCCGCAAGGCCGGCTGCGCCATGGCCAATGAGGCGATGGCGGCCGCGAAGAGGCCGCCAGTGAAAATTTTCGCCCGGGCGTCGTTTCGCCGCCCAGACAATACCAGCGGCAACGCTCCCAGCCAGAGGCAACCGGTCGCCAGGAAGCCCGTGAAGCGGGCGCGTTCAACCAAGAAAACCGTCAAGCGCATCAGGCCGCAATCATCGCCGGCAAGGTTCTGTCCCAGGCTCAGGCTGGCCATGAGCAGGCCGAGCCCGGCTGGTGCGATTCCCACCCAGAAGGACAGAATTGGCCGCTCGCCGGCCAAGGGGGCGAGTTTTACAACCCAGACTGCGATGCAAGCTACCCAGGCCAACAACACGGCCAGCAGGCCGAAATCCGGCATCTCGTAAAGAGCATGCAGATCCCCCCCGGTATACGCCAATAGCAGTACCGCCGCGCCGGCCGTGATCGCCGCCTGGGAGAAGAGCGCTATCGTACGAACCCGAATCAGAATCCCCGGCCGCTGTTTACAAGATCTCCGCGGAACTTGGGGAACGAGCCGGCGCCGTTGAACAGCCCGGCGGCCCAGTAGTAGGAGTATATCTTGCCCTCGTGGGTGCCGACGTATACCTGTCCATAGCCGACGTCGAGCACGTTGGGTGACGAGGTTATCCAGGCCATGTCATCCGAGGAGCCGATGTAGTCGTACCACTCGAGCGTCCACTGCGGGCCATAGGCCACGATGAAGGCACCCCCGGCCCCGTCGCCGTATACAAACAGGAAGCCGCCGTCGGCGGTGATGGTGACGCTGGAGGGCGCCGGACCCATGTTGTAGTGCGAGATGGTGCTATCGGAATTTATGATGTTGAAGTTGGTATCTGATCCGCTCGAGGTGGCCATGATGACGTCGCCGCCGCCCGAGGCCGGGGCTACGGCCACCGAGCGCCCGTCTACCATCTCGGGCGTGCCCCCGGAGTCGGCCGAGATCAGCACGGGAAAGCCCGTCTGGGCCGCGCCGGTCGCCCCATTGAAGGCGTATAGGTATCCGTCGTCGCAGCCGACGTAGACCGTGCCGTCCGATCCTATACCCGGCGAGCCGTTGCAGCCGCCCGTTGGAGTGCTGTCCGACCACACCTCTGCGCCGGTCGCGGCGTTCAGGGCTACGACCTTGCCCGAACCGACACCGCCCACGCCGAAGACGACCAGTTCCTCTCCGCCCGATCCTATGTTACCCAGCGCGGGAGAGCTGTCGATCCAGTTCGTCTCGGCGTAGGGCACCCACTTCTGACTGCCGTCCGAGTCAAGCGCCATGAATCCTCCGCCGCGGGTGCCGAAGTAGATCGATCCGTCCGCGCCCACAGCCGGGCTGGAGCGCACCTCTATGGTGTCTGCTGCCGTCCACAGAACGGTGGGGAAAGTCGCGCCCCCGGCGGCGGTCTGGTAGGCCCTCAGGCCCGAGTCGGCCGCGCCCGCGCCGGCGCTGATGCCGACGTAGACGACCGTTCCGTCCGCCGACAGCGCCGGCGAACTCTTGTCTCCCGCGACCACGTCGAACCAGGCGTAGGAGCTGAAGTCGGGCAACACTTCATCGAAATAGTCATACGAGGGTGCAAAGACCGCTCCCGTCGCAGGATCGACCGCCGGTGTGGCATCGACTGTGGACCAGGTGTTGTACTCGGCCAGGCGCAGGCCGTAGCCCGCCCCGCCCGGCTGGCAGTAGGTACGTGTCATGAAGTCTGTCACGTTGTCGTCGGTATCCAGGTAAGTTCCGCTGTCGTTGTCGTAACGGCGCGCTAAGCAGTACATGATGTCATAGGTCGTGTCGTACTTGGCGCTGGGGGCCGGGTCGCCCTCGCCGCCCTGGGGTGTGCCCGCGCCCGTGCCCTCGTAGGCCAACCCGTCGACCACCGTCTGGCCGGCCCAGCGCACCTGTACCCCGTCGGGGCCGTTCTGCAGGTCGGCGTTGTTACTGAAAATGTCGATCAGTGACTGGTCCCAGAGCGTGGAACTCGGGGCGATCACGAAGTGTCCGCCGTCAGGCATGGTGTAGCCGCTGAGGTCGAACTCGACGTAGTCGGTTCCGCCGTTTCCATTGACGCCGACCAGCGAGTAATGATTGAGGTTCAACCCGGCCGGGCCGAAGATCTCGATGTAGGCGTAGTCGATGTCGGGAGAGCCGTCACAGTCGTAAAGCAGCTTGCTGATAACCAGTATGGCCGGAGCCGTCGTGCTGACGCACTGGGCCTGGTGACAGACCTCTGTGCCGGCCGTGCAGCTTTGCTGGGTCTTCCACTCGAAGCAAGGATCGCTGTCGCCGTCGGCCGCGCACACCTCCACGGCGTCGTTGCCGGCATTGCATTGCAGATCATTAGGTGTGCAGTCGTCGGTGCAGATGACCACGCAGGCGCCGTTCTGGCACTCCTCATTTCCGGCGCAGGCGTTGAAGCTGCCCAGGTCCAGGCAGGGATCCGCATCGAGGTGGTCACACAGGCGCCAGCCGCCGGTGCCGTCGCAAACGGTTGTGCCGGCCTGGGAACACTCGTCGGAGCACGTCGAGGCACAGCTGCCGTTCGAGCACACGTAACCGCTCTGGCAGTCGGTGTCGCCACCCCACTCCAGGCAGGAGTCATTGTCCCAGTTGGCGCAGGTCTGCCAGGTGTCCGTATCGGCGCACTGCTTCGAGCCACTGCCCGGACACTCGTCGCTGCAGTCGTCGCGGCAATCGTTGATGGCCGGATCGCAGATCCTGCCGGCTCCGCACTCGTTGACGGCGCCCCATTCGAGACACGGGTCGGCGTTCCAGTTGCCGCAGACCATGTAGCCGGAGTTGTCTCCGTCGCAAGCCTTCGAGCCGGCTGGGCCGCACTCGTCGGAACAGTTGACAACGCATGTTGCCGTCACCTGGTCGCAAACCTCCCAGGCCTGGCAGGGCACCACCGCCAGCCAGTCGCGGCAGGAGTCGCCGTCGCCGGACTCGCCGCACTGGTGGAAACCCGTTCCGAAGCACTCCTTCTGCCCCAGGTCGCACTCGTCGACGCAGGTGTCCGAGCAGACGCCGTCTGAACAACTCTGGCCCGAATCGCATGCAGTCGGAGTGCTCCACTCGATGCATGAATCCGAATCCCAGTCGCCGCACACCCGGTAGCCCGCGTCGCTGCCTACGTTCTGGCACATGCGGGCGCCCTGCGGATCGCATTCGTTTTTGCAGTCTTCGACGCACTGGCCGTTTACGCATTTTTCGTCCGCATTGCAGGTGTCGATTATCCCCCACTCCAGGCAGGGGTCGGAGTCGTAGTTGGCGCACAGGTCGATCTCGGTGTCGCTGTGACATTGCCGCTGTCCCTGCTGGCACTCGTCGGAGCAGGCCGTCTCGCACTGGCCGTTGGCCGCGTTGCACACTTCCCACGACTGACAATCGGTTACTGCCGACCAGTCGAGGCACAAATCGGCGTCGTGCTGACCGCAGGTGCGGTAGCCGGCGCCGTCGCAGGTTCGCTGGCCCGTCGAGCACTCGTCGAGACAGTCGGGAGAACAGGTGACGCTGGATGCGTTACAGGTCTCGCCGCTCGAGCATGAATAGAAGTCGCCCCACTCCTTGCAGCCATCTGAGTTGTAGTCGCCGCAGGTCTCGACACCGTTCTTCGGCGGCTGGGCGCAGCGGGTGGCGTCCTGGGTCGTGCACTCGTCCGAGCAGGTCGAGACGCAGTTGCCGTCAACGCAGGTCAGTCCAACCCCGCAGGTGTTCAGCGGCCCCCAGTCGAGGCAATCGTCGCCGTCGTATTCGCCGCAGACGCGGTAACCGTTGGCACCTTCCTTGTCGCAGACCTGGGCGCCAACGCGACTGCACTCGTCCGTGCAGCTTGTCACGCACTCGCCGTCGACGCACAACTCGCCGGTTCCGCAATTCTGAGGAGCCTGCCATTCCTTGCAGGTGTCGTTGTCCGGATCGCCGCATACCTGAAACTGAGTAGTGCTGCCCAGCGCACAGCGCTTGTCACCGTCGCCGCACTCGTTGTTGCAGGCGGTGCAGTTAGCGCTTATACATTCCTGCCCGCTCAGGCAGGCATTTTCACACGAGCCGCAGTGGTTGCGATCGCTCGAGGTGTCGAGGCAAATACCGCCGCACTCTAGCTGGCCTGCCGGACACGGGTTGCTCGAACCGCCGCAGCCGGCCGAAGCCAGGGCAAGAAACAAAGCCGAGCTAACATATAGGCAACATATACGCTTCTTCATTCTCTCCTCCAAAGAAATGGCAAGATCAACATGTTTCTGGACCATCTAGACTCGGCCATCCGACCCCGGCCGGTCAAGTAAAAAAAGCCGCCGGGAATCTTGAAAGCGGCTCGCAGAACGTGGTAGCTTCCGTCACCCAAACGATTTTTTCCGAGGAGGTGCGATGGACCGCTCAGCCGAGACGCAAGCTAAGCTATTGCCCGCCAATGCCTATACCAAGCTCGAGCCAGGCCAGGAATACCGGCCCATCGTCCCTGCCGCGGACACGCGCGCCGAGGTGACCCCCTGGTCGATCGGCACGGGGCTGGCGATGGTAATCATCTTCACCGCCGCCTGCGTCTACATCGCGCTCAGGGCCGGCAACGGCATCGAGGCATCCATTCCAATCGCCATTCTGGCCATCTTTTTCGGCAAGATGAGAAAGATAAAGAGCACCATTCTCGAAAACGTGATGGTGCAGAGCGTGGGCCAGGCATCGGGGGTAGTGGCCGCCGGGGCCACTTTCGTTATCCCGGCTCTGTACATCAACCAGCTCGACGTCGCCTGGTGGGAAATCTTCTTGGCCAGCGCCGTGGGCGGCTTTTTGGGAATTGTGCTGATCATTCCGCTTCGCAAGTACTTCGTAAAGGACCTGCACGGCGACCTTCCTTTCCCCGAGGCCACCGCCATCAACGAGGTACTGGTCACGGGCGAGAGCTCGGCTGCCGGGGCGGGCAAGATTCTGCTGATGGCCTTCCTGTTGGGAGCCGGCTACGACTTCATGGTCGAGGCATTCCGCCTCTGGAACCCGGACATTTCTACAACAAACATTCTGGGCTCGTTCGGCCAGGCCATGGGCGGCGTGCGGATCGAGCTGCAAATTTCCGGCCTGGCGGCCCTGTTCGGTCTGGGCTACATCATCGGAATCCGCTACGCATCCATAATCGCCGCAGGATCGGTTTTGGCAATGCTGGTGCTGGTGCCGCTGGTGTATCTTTTCGGCAAGAACCTGGGCTCTTTTTCTTATGCCAGCCAGGTCTTCGATCTCGGAAACATGAACGCCAATCAGATCTTCGGCAACTTCGTGAAACCGATAGGCATCGGGGCTATCGCCATCAGCGGACTGGTGGGTATCATCCGCATGGGCAAGATCGTCATGAGTTCCGTTACGCTGGGTTTCAAGGGCTTTTCCAAGAAAGGGCGGGCCGAGGCCGAGGCCGAGAGAACTCAGCTCGACATGGCCCCGCGAAACGTCTTGCTTATCGAACTCGGCTCGGCTCTGGCCATGGGTGTGCTCTTTTTCGTGGTGGCCAACATCACCACGGTCGGCGGTGAATCTTACGGGCTGGGCCAGAGCCTGGTCTTCGCCGTGGTGGGCATGCTGGCCGGGTTTCTGCTGTCTTTCCTGTTCACACCGGTGGCAGCCCAGGCGATCGCCATCGTGGGCGTCAACCCGGTCTCGGGCATGACGCTGATCACCGTGACTCTGGCCATCGGAGCGCTGATCATGGTGGGTCTGGCCGGTAAAGCCGGCATGATCATCGCCCTGGTGGTCGGTTGCGCCGTCTGCACGGCGCTATCGACCTCGGGGGCGCTTATTTCCGATTTCAAGATTGGCTACTGGATCGGCGCCACCCCGCGTAACCAGCAGCGCTGGAAATTCCTGGGCGTGCTGGTGGCCGCGCTGGTGGTGGCGGTCGTCATTCCCTTGATGGATCAGGCTTACCACTTCATTGACCCCCTTACCGGCCTTTCGAACAATCAACTTCCCGCGCCGCAGGCAAACATGATGGCCGCGGTCTCGCGCGGCCTGATGGACAACCCGGCCAACCAGCCCTGGCTGCTCTACGGCCTGGGCGGCATCGTGGCGATCATGCTGCTGATGTCGGGAGTGCCGATGTTGGCCTTCGCCCTGGGAATGTACCTGCCGATCTCGATCAACATGGCCGTGCTGGCCGGGGCGGTCTGCGCCTGGGCGATATCCCGCACCGGAGGAAGCGAACGGGTGCGCAAGGCACGCGCCGAGCAGGGCACGCTGATAGCCTCGGGCATGATGGCCGGCGCGGCCATCTTCGGTATCATCACCGCCGCCATGCGTCTGACGGACCTGGGCGCGCCAATCCAGTACACCAGTGTCGGCGTAGCCTGCCTGGTCAAGAACGGGGTGCTGCACGAGAAAGCCGCAACCTGGTTTTCGGGACCCCCGGGCCAACTAATCAGCGTGGGCATGTTGTTGATGCTATCGTTCGCCTGCTACGGGCTCGCCCGCATGGGAGCCAAATGGGTACTGGGCAGGCCTGGCAAAACAGAAACATGAGCATCCTGACCCTGAACTGCGGATCTTCCTCGGTCAAGTACTCGCTCTTCGACACCCGCGGGCATGATTTCACCTGCCGCGGCCTGGTGGAGCGGGTAGGCATGGGCAAGAGCTTTCTCAGACAACAATATGCCGGCCGGGAGACTCGAATAGATCGAGATTGCCGTGATCATGCCGCTGCTGTCGGCCTGGTTCTCGATATTCTCACAACCGGCGAAGACTCGCCCATCCGCGCCGTCGGTCACCGGGTGGTCCACGGCGGCGAAGAGTTCGCAGCCAGCGCCTTGGTGACCCCCGAGATGCTGAGCACCGTAGAGCGCGTGGCCGAGTTGGCCCCGCTGCACAACCCGCCCAACCTGGCCGGCATTCGGGCGGCCGGGGCTCTGTTGCCGGGCATTCCACAGGTGGCCGTCTTCGATACGGCTTTTCACCAGCGCATGCCGCCGGAAGCCTACATATATCCGCTACCCTACGAGTGGTACGAAAAATACGGCATCCGGCGCTACGGCTTCCACGGCACCAGCCACCTGTACGTCGCGGCCCGGGCGGCGGTCATGCTCGGCCGCCCGCTCGAAGAACTGAAGCTAGTCACGCTTCACATCGGCAACGGCGCAAGCGCGGCGGCGGTGCTGGACGGTCGTTCGGTGGACACTTCCATGGGCTTCACGCCGCTGGAGGGACTGGTCATGGGCACCCGTTGCGGCTGGATCGACCCGGCCATAGTAACCTACGTCATGCAGCGCGAAGATCTCGACGCCGACGAGATGGACCGGCTGCTCAACAAACGCTCCGGCCTGCTGGGCCTGAGCGGCCGCTTCACCGACCGGCGCGATATCCTGGAAGGCGCGGACCGCGGAGACGAACGTTGTGAGCTGGCGCTACAGATAGAGTGCCGGGCCATCACTAAAATCATCGGAAGCTATGCGGCGGTCATGGGCGGGCTCGACGGCGTGGTCTTCACCGCCGGGGTGGGCGAAAACGCGGCGGCCATCAGGGCCCGCGCCCTCGAAGGCCTCAGGTTCCTGGGCATCCGACTCGATCCCGCAAGGAACGAGCGCGCGCTCGGCGGCGCGCGCGAAGAGTTCATATCGAGCGACGCCAGCCCGGTCGCAGCACTGGTTATCCCTACCAATGAAGAGCTGGTAATTGCCGAGGACACTCAGGCCATTCTCGAAGGCCGCCTCGAAGATCCCGACTTCAGCTACTCCTTCGCCCGGTAATCTTTGCCAGCGCCGCCTGAAAATCCTTGATGGTCGCCGGCTTGGCTATGAAGTCATCCATTCCCGCCGCCAGGCAGCGCTCGCGGTCTTCTTCGAGCGAGTGGGCGGTCATGGCAATCATGTACACGTGGCGATCGCCGCCGGCTTCATGGCGGCGAATCTCTTTCGTGGCATCGAAGCCGTCGACGCCGGGCATCTGGCAATCCATGAAAATCGCGTCGTAATCTCCGCGCGCGGCCATCTCGACCGCCTGCCGACCGTCGGCGGCCAGCTCGATCTCGCAGCCCAGCCTCCCGAGAATGGTCAGAGACACTTCCTGGCTGACGTCGTTGTCTTCCGCCACCAGCACTTTCAACCCAGTTGGTACGCTTTTTTCGGTTCGCTCTTCCGGAACGGGCTCGTCTTCACACGGGGACTCGACTACAGAAAGATCCAGAACGAAGAAGAACTCCGAACCCTGCTCCGGCCGGCTTTTCACCGATAACTCACCGCCCATCATCAGGACGAGCTGCTTGCTGATGGCCAGGCCCAGTCCGCAACCCGCGTAGCGGCGCGAGGCCGATGAATCGACCTGGGTGAACTTGTCGAAGATGCCGTCGAGCTTCTCGCCGGGAATCCCGATTCCTGTGTCATGAACCGAGAAACGCAACCGGGCCATGTCTCCTTTTCGTCCCTCGCTCTCGACTGCCAGCCTGACCCGCCCGCGCTCGGTGAACTTCAGGGCATTGTCTACCAGGTTGACCAGTACCCGTCTGATGCGTCCGGCGTCGCCGACGAGCCGGTGAGGCGCCAGGGGAGCATAGCGCATGGACAGATCGAGACCTTTCTCAATCGCCAAGGGCGATAGCATCTCGACAACGTCGGCCGTCAGCGCCCGCATATCCAGCGGGGCCGGATCGAGCGTCAGACGTCCCGCCTCGATCCTCGAGAAATCCAGAAGATCGTTGATGACGTTCAAGAGCACCTCGGCCGAGCGCGTGATCGTCTCAACATAGCGCCTCTGCTTGTCATCGAGACCACCGTCATCGAGCAGCGAGGCGACTCCGATGATGCCGGCCAAGGGAGTGCGAAGTTCGTGACCCATGTTGGCCAGGAACTCGCTCTTGGCCCGGTTGGCCGCCTCGGCATCTTCCTTGGCTGCCTGGAGAGCACTCAGGACCTTGCGGCGTTCGGTTACGTCGCGCGCGATCACCAGCACCGCCGGCCGGCCGCCGTGCTTGATGGCCGTATCGGAGATCTCGAGATCGCGCATCTGGCCGTTGCGATCTCTAAATCTCACCTCGGCCTTGTCCTGCCTGCGCTCACCCGAGAGAAGCGCGCTTACGCGGGCCAGGCTTCCTTGCTTCTCGTCTTCTCCAAGGTAATCTATGTAGTCGCTCTCGATCACCTCGGCCGGCCGCCTGCCCCCCATTTTCGCGAGGGCCCGGTTCAGGAAGATCACCTTGCCGTCCTGCAGGATGGCCACCCCGTCGCTGGCCGCCTCGACCAGCGCCAGGTAAAGGGCCTCGGATTCCTCGCTGCGCACCAGCAGATCTCTCTGCGCCCGAACCTTTTGCGTGCGCAGGCGATGGATCTCGAAGACACGGTCCAGCAAGCGCAGGAGAGTACGGCTCTCGATCGGCTTGCGCAGGTAGTGAAAGGCGCCCTTCTCCATGGCCGCCACGGCCGAGTCGAGATCGGCATGCGCGGTCATGACGATGCATAAGCAATCTGGATGGCGCCCCTTGAACTCCGATAGAAAATCGGTGCCCAGCCCGTCCGGCAGACGCAAGTCGATAAGCGCCACCTGGAATTCGCGCTTGGCTGCAATAGCTCGCGCCTCTGCACAGTTTCCGACGAAGGTTACCCGGCAGCCTTCCTTTTCCAGAATGTCAGCGAGCAACCCGCAAAGAGCCGCATCGTCGTCCACCACCAGGATGGTTCTTTCGTTCGAGTCCGCCAAACTCCCTCCAAAAAGCATCCTATCCACAAAACAGGACCCATTGATATGACACCCGCACACAGGAATCAAGCAACAGGTTTACCGATTGCCGCTTGCATGCCTGTCTGCTACGCTTCAACAATGATTGCTGTTATCGATAGGCGGCCGAGATGGAAGCGCCTGATGGCTATAGTTCTCGGCGCTGTGGTCACACTGGCTCTTGTTTTCGCGGGAGTGCTGATGTTGATCGAATGGAAGCCCGGGCCAGTCGAGGACACGCCGGTATCCGGAGGCGGCGACCGGGCACTGAAGCCGCCTGTGTCGCTGGATCTATTGTCTTTCAACATAGGCTACGGAGGGCTTGGCCGGCAGGCCGACTTCTTCATGGACGGCGGCGAACAGGTGCGCCCTGAGCGGGATGCCGTCGAGGCCAACCTCGCGGCCTTCGGGGATGTCTTGCGCTCTCATCCGGCCGACATCGTCTTGCTCCAGGAGGTCGACCGCGACTCCTCTCGAAGCTACGGCATCGACCAGGCCGCGGCCCTGGCCGGCGTGCTGCCGGGCTTTGCCCGCTCGATGGCGCTCAACTTCAAGGTGCCCTGGATTCCCTACCCCGTGTTGCGCCCGCTGGGCAGGGTTGAAAGCGGCCTGCTCTCTTTGAGTCGCTACCCGTTAGGCTCGGCCAAGCGCTTACAACTTCCCGGCTACTACCCCTGGCCGGTGCGCGTCTTTCATCTCAAGCGCTGTCTGCACCTGTTACGCTTCCCGGCCCCGGACGGCAAGGACTGGGTGATAATCAACCTGCACCTGTCGGCTTTCGACAAGGGCGGCCGCCTGCGGCAGGAGCAGATGGTCTACCTGAAGAAACTGGTTATGGATCTGACAGGCGCCGGGCATCACCTGATCGCCGGGGGCGATTGGAACCAGGCCTTTCCCGGGATCGACGGCGGCACTTTTGCGCACGGCGATCCCGTTCCAGGCTGGTTCCAGCAGATGGATCCAGCCTGGCTCCCAGCCGGCTTCCGGTGGGCCTACGACCGCATGCAACCCTCGCTGCGCGCCATCAACAAACCCTACACACCAGGCGAGAACTTCCTGACAATAGTAGACGGCTTCTTAGTCGGCCCCGGAATAGAAGTGCTCGAAGTACACACGACCAACCTCGGCTTTGCCAACAGCGACCACAACCCGGTGCTGCTGCGGGTGAGGCTCTAATTTCCCGGCTCGATGATTACTTTTATAGACTCGTCGCCTTGTGCGACCAGGCGGAAGCCTTCCTGGATTTGAGACAGCGGCAGGCGGTGGGTGACCATCTCGGCGACGGAAACCGTCCGGCCGGCTATCAGATCCAGGGCTTCCGCGCAGTCGGCGGGCGAGCCGGCGTAGGACGGGACAAGGGTTATCCCGTTTCGCCAGAAGTCGTTCACCGGAACGGGAAGATCCTGGCCCGGGGGCGGGGTGGCGAAGAAGAGAACGGTTCCTCCCCGGTCGACCGAAAGGATGGCCTGATTGAGGACAGGGATGGTCCCGGCGCAGACTATTACCACGTCGGCACCGCGGCCCTGGTTGATCTTGCGGATTTCCGCCGGCACGTCGTCGTCCCCGTGCAGAACCGCCGTGGCACCGAACTTCTCGGCCTGTTTCATGCGGTAGGTGTTGATGTCTGTTGCTATCACCTGCGAAACGCCTAGTGCACGCGCGAGCGCAATGTGCAAGATACCCGAGATGCCGCTTCCCAGCACTGCAACCGTCTTGCCGGGCTTGACCCCGGCGATGCGCTGGCCGCGAAGCACGCAGGCCAGCGGCTCAATAAAAGTACCCTCCTCGAAGCTCATGCTGTCCGGCAGAATAAAAAGGCCGCGATCGACATTGATGGCCGGTACGCGGACGAACTCGGAAAAACCTCCGGGATCGAAGTTGGTGGTATGCAGTGTCTCGCAGACGGTGTGCTGCCCGCTCAAGCAGTAGCGACAGGTGTTGCAGGGCACATGGTGGCTGACAAATACGCGCTCTCTGACCTTGTAGCGTGAAACTCCCGGGCCGACTTTCTCTATTGTGCCCGCGATCTCATGGCCCAGCACAAGCGGCGCTTTCTTGATGCGGTACCACTCCATGACATCGCTTCCGCAGATGCCGCTGGCGGCAACCCGCACCAGGATTTCGCCCGGCCCGATTTCGGGAACGGGCCGTTCCTCGACGCGGCTGTCTGTGTTGTTGTGGTAGACGGCGACCTTCATGAGCGCTACTTTTCAGACGCCTTCAGATCCTGGTACATCTCGTAGGCCTGTCCGGCCGGCAGGTTCTTGTGAACAACGGCGCGCACCGCCTTGATCATGGCCACCGGGGAATCTGACTGGAAGACGTTGCGGCCCATGTCCACCCCGGCGGCGCCGTCGCCCACGGCGTTGGCGGCCATTTCTAAAGCATCCTTCTCGGGCATCTTCTTGCCGCCGGCGATCACCACCGGAACCGGAGTGGCGGCAATGATTTTCGAAAAATTCTCGCAGTAGTATGTTTTCACCATGTGGCTGCCGATCTCGACGGCCATCCGGCAACACAGCCCCAGATAGCGGGCATCCCGGGCCATCTCGCGGCCCACCGCGGTCACGGTCATGACGGGGATGCCGTACTTGTTGCCCCAGTCGGCGAGCTTGCCCAGGTTGATAAGCGTCTGGTGCTCGCCCGGTGTGCCGACGAAGATGGACAGGGTGATGCCGCAGACATTGAGCCTGATTGCATCTTCAATGTCGCAGGTGAGGCCTTCGTTGGAAAGTTCTGTGAGAATGCTGTTGCCCCCCGAGACGCGCAACATGATCGGCACGTCGCTGTCGGGGTCGACACAGATGCGCAGCATTCCCCTTGTGATCATCAGGGTGTCGGCGTACGGCAGTAAGGGGTCGATCGTGCTCTTGAGATCCCTAAGGCCGGTGGTGGGTCCCTGAAAGTAGCCGTGGTCCACGGCCAGCATGACGATCCGTCCGGTATCGGGTTTGATCATCCGCGCCATTCTGTTCTTCATTCCCCATTCCATGTTCTTCCTCCTTCATGGTTCGAGAGTGCAATCTTATGCAACGCAGTATGGAAGTCAAGCTGCTCAGCGAACGACGATCCGCCTCTCGTTGACACCCCGATATCGGGACTTAGATTGTTCTACAGGAAAGACGGGAGGTCGCCATGGCTGGCATAAAAAACCATTCTGGCCTGCCCGAATTGCATCGCCCGTCAGTTCCCCTTCTGGCCGGCAGACTGGCCGGTGGCGATGGCCACCGAGGCCGAGGCGCCGATACGCGTGGCGCCGGCCGCCACCATGGCCTCGGCCGTCTGACGATCCTTGATGCCTCCCGAGGCCTTGACGCCCATCTCGGGCCCGACCGTCTCGCGCATCAGGGCAATGTCCTCGACTGTGGCCCCGCCCCCGCCGAAGCCGGTCGAGGTCTTTACGAAATTCGCCCCGGCCATCTTGGCCAGCAGGCAGGCCTTGACGATCTCCTCCTTGGCGAGCAGGGCGGTCTCGAGGATCACCTTGACCAGCGCCTGGCCGCGGGAGGCGTTGACGACTCCCTCGATGTCCCGGCGCACCAGTTCGTCGTCACCCGATTTCAGGGCCCCGACGTTGATGACCATGTCGATCTCTCTGGCCCCGTTGGCGATGGCGTCGCGTGTCTCCATGGCCTTGGACGTCGGTGTCGTCGCGCCCAGCGGAAAGCCGATCACTGTGCAAACCTTGACGTCGCTGCCGGCCAGCAACCGGGCGCACAAGGCCACCCGACCGGGATTGACGCACACCGAGGCGAAGTGGAACTGCCTGGCCTCGGCGCACAATTTATGAAACTGATCTTCGGTGGCGTCCGGCTTGAGCAGGGTGTGATCGATCATGCGGCTGATGTCGCCTGAGACAGGCTGCGCCCCAATCGAGGATCCAACACGCGCGGCGCCGCCTTCTACCAGCTTGCTGACCGCCTCTGGGTTGTTCTCGATGCACAGCCCGCAAGAGCTGCACTCGCCGATGGTCGCCAGCGTGCAAGCCGGGTTGGGCTTTTGCTCGCCCGTAACGGGATCGACGATTGTTCCCGGGCCGGTCATTTTATCGACGTCGCACAGGCACACGCCCAGCGCCGCAAGCTGTTTCTCGATGTCGGCGATCTTTTGCCTGACGGCGGCCGGCGCCGCGGCCGGCTCGATCTCGGCGGCAAACAGCGAGTCACGCGCGGCCACCACCGTGATTCCGCGCATCAGTCCATAGATTGCCAAGATGCAAACCAGGCTGTCGGGCAGCATGGTCAGCAGCTTCGAAGCTGCGTTGAGCGACATGTTCGGCAGGTAGATTACACCGACGCCGTCGAGCAACTTCCAGACGTCGCCCTCGGTGAGAACCTCGGCTTCGGGGGCGGCCCGGCGTACGGCCGGCACGCCGACAATCTTCTGCGCCGAGGAAGAGAGAACCACCTTGCAGTCCTCGCAGCAGTCGCAGATCTTGCCTACTTGCGAAAGCGCCTCTGTGAGCCTGCGGTTGCCGCCGGTGAGCAGGACCAGCACGCGTTTGCCCTTGGGCGTCGCGGGCGGTATCCAGCCGCTGTCCATTCTCTTCTCGCCTTCCGTGGACGGGGACGGCCCCAGCCGTTTGATCACTTCCGCGGATATCCTGCGAACCAGATCGTCGGAATCCATAGGTGTCCTCCACTACGGGCGGACCCGGGGCGTTCCCGGGCCCGGGCTCCGCATGGGACGAAGTTATCCCAGGCTCGGCCGTAACCCTCACACTGCGAGGGCCGCTGAGAAACGCGGAAACCACGGCACGAGCGGCGCCGATTACTTGCCGGCGGTCTTGGGCAGGATGCCTTCCACGTCGCCGTGCGGACGCGGGATGACATGCACCGACACCAACTCGCCGACCTTCTTGGCCGCCACCGCGCCGGCTTCCACCGCGGCCTTGACCGCGCCGACGTCGCCGCGCACCATGACGGTCACGAACCCGCCGCCGATGAACTCCTTGCCTACCAGGGACACCTTAGCTGCCTTGACCATTGCGTCGGCCGCCTCGATTGCGCCCACCAAGCCTTTGGTCTCGATCATTCCCAGCGCTTCTTTCGACTCCACGTCAAACCTCCGTCTGTTGAACTTAGGGATTCCAGATCTTCACACGGCCGCCGGGTTCTTCCTCGACGGCCAACTCATCCACGTATCCAACTATGGTCGCATCCACCGGGGGCTTGTCGCCTAAAGCGATGGCCGCGTCCCTCTTCATGACCAGGTAAACCACATCGCCGGGCCCGGCGCAACGAATCCCGTCGACTGCGACGAACGCTTCGCCCGAGGGCCGCAGGTTTTGGTCGAGCCCCTGAACGACCAGAAGCCTGAGACCCTCGAGTTCGGGGTCCTTGATCGTCGCCACTACGCGCCCGATGACTTTTCCCAAGCGCATACCTTGCCTACCCTTCCCGAACGCGATTCTCGACCGCGGTGATCTTGTCGAGCCTTTGCTGGTGCCGTCCACCGGCATAGTCGGTCTCAAGCCAGAGCTTGGCCAGATCCTTGGCCAGGCCCGGGCCGAGAACTTGTCCGCCCAGGCAGAGCACGTTGGCGTCGTTGTGCACCCGGCTGCTCTTGACACCGAAGGCATCGTATCCGGCAATCGCCCTGATACCCGGCAGCTTGTTGGCCACGATGGCGCTGGCCTGCCCTATGCCGTCAATCATGATGCCCCGGCAATCCGCGGAAACCCGCGAAGCTCCGGCCACGGCCTGCGCCACCAAAAAGGCGAAATCGGGATAATCGCAAGCATCCTTCCCGTGACAGCCGAAGTCGCGCACCTCGTGCCCAAGTTCCACCAGAAATGTCTTCAGCGACTCTTTCAGTTGGTAGCCACCGTGGTCGCTGCCGATAAAAATCTTCATCACGCCTTCTCCCGGGCCGTAATGGCGATGATTTCACTCAACGCTTCGGGATTCAAGCCCGCTCCTCCCACCAGGAAACCGTCGCAGTCCGGCATTCGCGCAAGATCCCCGGCGCTGCCGACACCGACGCTGCCCCCGTAGAGCAGGCGCGACCGTTCGGCCCAGGCATGTGAAAACAACTCGCCCAACCTGTCGCGGATGAAAACCAGGGCCTCCTGGACCTGGGAGGGCGAGGCGACCAGTCCGCTGCCGATGGCCCAGATCGGCTCGTAGGCCACTACGATCTCCTGCGGATCGGGTGCCGGCTGCCCCAGCCCGGAAAGCGCCAGCGTGAGCTGGGCGCGCAGCACGCGGAAGGTCGCGCCCCGCTCGCGCTCTTCAAGCCGCTCGCCGACGCACAGAACAGGAGTCAGGCCTGCGGACAGCGCGGCGAGCAGCTTGCGGCGCACCAGTTCGTCGTCCTCGCCGGCCGCCCGGCGCTCGGAATGTCCCACGATCACGTAGCTCGCGCCGGCATCCTTTATCATCTCGGCGCTGTGCTCCCCTGTATGCGCGCCGGAGTGTTCCGGGTGCAGATCCTGGGCGCCCAGGCTGACATGCGTGCCGTTGGAGAGCGCGCCGCGCAACACCGGCAGCAGCACCAGCGGCGGGCACAACAGCGTGTCCACTCCGCTGTCCGCGTGAGGATTCAGTTTGGCCGCGTAGCGCCGCGCGTCCTCGGCCAGCAAGTTCATTTTCCAGTTGGCGGCGATCAGCGGCCGGCGACCGCCGCTGGCGGATAACCGATGTATATCTGCATCGCCCGCGGCCATGGTCTCGTAGACCACCTGGCGCACCACCCGTTCCACTCTGTCCCGCAGGTCGCTCACTTGTGTGCACCCTCCCCGGCCGGCGCCTCGAGCGCCAGGCGTTCGCCGCGCACCCGGACCTGATCGATCACCCCAACGATGATCGCTTCGCAAGGCGCGCTATCGCTGCCGAGCACCTGCCGGGCGCTCTTGCCTTCCTCGACCACCAGGACGTAGTCACCAACGCCCGCCTGGGCGGCGTCGATGGCGATAAAAGCAGGATCGGTCTGCCGCCCCTTGCTGTCGATCGGGCCGACGAACATCAGCTTACAGCCGACATGATCCGGATGCTTGACTGTCGCAACCAGCGACCCGATGACCCTCGCGATTTTCAAGTCAATCTCCTTATCCGTCCATCAGGCGATCACAACAACTTCGCAACCAGGTCGGGATGCGGGGCCGGGATCACGGTCGTAGCCAACAGCAAGCCGTGATCGCGGGCCGCACGCTGTCCGGCCTCGACGGCCGCCCTGACGGCGGATACCTCGCCGGTCAGCAGCACATAGCCCTTGCCTCCCAGTGCCCGGGCCAGACGGATCTCGAGCAAGTCGACCCGGGCGCTCTTGACCGCCTGGTCGCCGGCGATGATCGCCGCAGCCAGCGAAAAAGTCTCGATCACTCCCAGGGCGGCGATGCCGGCCGGCACGGTCGTAGCGCTGAAGGCATCGAGTACCTGCGGATGAACGTTGGGAATGACGATCTCGTCCACTAAGCTGTCTCTGGCCTCGGTCTTCCCGGCCGCGACCGCGGCCTGCGTATCGGCCACCGCTCCACCGATGATTGTCAGGTACTTGCCCGGGCAGACCGGGCTGGAAAACAGCAGACGCACCCGGGCGGCCTTGAGCATGGCATCAGCCGCCCGGATTCCCGTGACCACGCTGCTGGTCTCGACACAACCAATCGCCTGCTCATTTTTTTTCTCGACCACGGTTTACTCCACGTCGATGGTGACGGCCGTCGGACTGACTTCGGCCACCCGTCCGGCAAGGCCGGTGTGTACGCATGCGCCCAGAGCGTCCCCGGGGACCTCTCCCAACAGCTCTCCGGCCGCTACATTCTGGCCGGCTTCTACCACGGCCTGTGCCGGCTGGCCGGCATGTTGCTTCAACGGTATGGTCAGGCGCGTCAGCTCGATTTCAAATGCAGCCCGGGGCGCCGGGCGATCGTAGGCGTCTAGGCCCAGGCGGGCAATCAGGCGTTTGGAAGGCACCCTGCGTAACGGACTGAATTCGCGTTCCGCCGATGTCACCGCCGGCTGCGGGCGAGGCATCCCGGCTTCCGTAAGTCGCCCTACAAACTCTTTGTTCATGGCGCACGGGTCGAGATTCATCACACAACCATAGGCCGTACATAACCCGCAGCCTGAGCAGAGAAAGGCCCCCGTGTAAGCCTGCAGATCCTCGCTCACGCTCGCGGCCAGGTTACGCATCAGTCGGTCGGGATAGAGCCGGTGGCCAAGCAAGTTGCGCGGGCAAATTTCGGTGCACAGCATGCACTTCAGACAAGCCGAGCGCGCCAGGTGAATTTGGCGCTCGACTGTCCGCCGTCGACGTGTGACCTGCGGGTGATCCGCGGGAAGCACGAGCATAAGGCTTGTGGTCTTGGTTACTACTGAGGAACTCTCGTCCACGATCGAACCCATCATCGGCCCGCCGGAAATGACTACTGCCGATTCGCAGGCTGCTCCCCCGGCCGCTTCCAGCAGAGCCGACAAGGGAGTTCCAAGCGGCACGCGGAAGGTGGCCGGGCTCCCGACCGCGCCCGCCAGGCTGACGTAGCGGTGCGTGACAGGCTGCCGGCCGTCGACGGCCGCGGCCACATCGATCAGGGTAGAGACATTCGACACCACGGCGCCCACCGCGAGCGGCAGGCCGAACTCGGGAATTACACGATCGAGCACCTCGCGTACCAGCACAAACTCGTCCCCGGCCGGGTAAAAGTCATCCAGCAGGCGCAACTCAATCTTCTCGCCAATATTGCCGAGTTTGATTGCCTCGCCGAGCGCATCGATCGCTGGGGCGTATTTTTTCTTGAGCGCCACGATCCCGCGCCGGGCACCGGTGATCTCCATGGCGATCTGCAGCCCGCGCAGCACCTCGCGGGGCTTCGAGGCCATGCGCTGCTGGTCGACCCGCGCCAGCGGCTCACACTCGGCCCCGTTACCGATGACTACCTCCACCTGCGCTGCATACTTGACATGGGTGGGGAAACCCCCGCCTCCGGCGCCGACCACGCCGGCCGTGCGAATTCTTTCGAGCCACTCTTTTACAGAACCATGGACCAAGCCAGCTCCTCTCAGACGATCCTGAAGGCCCCGGCCAGCACGCAGCGGCGCTGCCTGGTGAACGTGCGCGCCGAGGTCAGGCCCTCGCCGGTGGGGCCGGCGATGCTCAGCGTGGTAAAACCCTCGCCGCCGAATCCCAGCCCGGCGTAGGAGGGAGCGTTCTTGACGAAGATGGTGGTCTCGATCTCGCGGGCCACCAGGCTCATGTTGCTGACGCTCTCCGAGTGCATCATTGCCGAGTGCCGGTTGCCATGCTCGGCCTGCTTGGCCTTGGCAAGCGCAGTGGTGAGATCGGGCACTGCAACGATCGGCAGGATAGGCATCAGCATCTCGGCCTGCACCAGGGGATGCTCGAAGGGCACCCGGCAGATCACCAGGCGCGTATCGGGACCGGCCGTGAGGCCGATCTGATCCAGCAAGACCGAGGCGTCTTTGCCGACGAACTTCTTGTTGGGGTGCGGGTGAGGCCGGCCGGGCTCGACCAGCACCGAGGTGATCTTATCGACATCGTCGCCCGAGATCAGACGCGCTCCATAGGTAATCATCTCATCGATCAACCTGTCGGCGACGTTTTCTAAAACCAGCACCTCTTTCTCGGCCGTGCACAGGACGTTGTTGTCGAACGATGCCCCGTCGACGATACAGCGGGCGGCCTTGCGGATATCGGCGGTGTCGTCGACGATAACCGGCGGGTTTCCCGGTCCGGCCGCGACCGCCTTCTTGCCGCAGGTCATGGCCAGCCTGACCACCTCGCCCCCACCGGTGACCATCAATAACCGGATGCCGGGATGCATCATGATCGCCTGCGATGTCTCCAGGCTGGGCTGGGCGATAGAACACAGCAGCGTCTCGGGACCGCCGGCAGCATGGATGGCCTTGTTCAGAAGACTCACGGCCTCGTTGCTCACCCCCTTGGCCAGCGGGTGAGGATTGAAGACCACCGCGTTGCCGGCCGCCACCATCGAGATGCCGTTGTTGATCACGGTGGCCACCGGGTTTGTGCAAGGGGTAACGGCGGCGACGACACCGTAGGGCGCCGGCTCAACAAGCGTCAAGCCGTCGTCGCCCGTGTAACACATCGGCGTCAGGTCTTCCACTCCCGGTGTCTTGCGGGCCGCCAGCAGGTTCTTCTGCACCTTGTGCTCGGCGCGCCCGAAACCCGTCTCGGCCACAGTCTTGCGCGCCAGGTCCTCGGCCATCTCGATGCCCGCCTGCCGCATAGCCTTGATGAACACCCGGCGGCGTTCGAGAGACACGCCCGAGAATGCCTGGTAGGCGGCCCCGGCGGCGGCGATGGCCTCTTCCATCGTCTCGAAGACGCCATTCGCAGTTGACCCGCCATTTTGCGCGCCGGCCCGCGGCTCGCAAATAAGTGACCGCGGACGTGGTTCTGCAACAGGCTGCGAATCGCCGTTCGTCACTCGCCTGACGATCTCGGTCACCAGCCGCTCGATCTCTTTTTCGTTCACCGGAATGGTCATGAACTCAACCTCGTTACTTGGCGAAAGTCTGCCGCCCGCCGATGTCGATAAAATCTACTATGGCCACAATGGTCGCGTCGACCGGCGAATCATGGGTGGTGTCGGTCAGCCTCGACGATGAGCCCTGAACCACCAGCACTATCTCGTCCTCGCCGGCCCCGACTGAATCCACGGCTACCAGTTGTTTGCCGCTGGCTTCCTGTTTCTCGAAATCGACCGGATCGACGACCAGCAGCTTGGTTCCGGAAAGCTTCTCGGATTTCCGTGTGCTGACTACGTTTCCTACAACTCGCGCAAGAAACATGTTTCGTGCTCCTTTCGGTCAATATGTCGACCCGCAGTCGTTCATCACACATCCAGCTTGACGATCTCAATGCCGAGATCGCGCGCCCGGCTTTCCGCCATAGGCGTCACGATGGTGCCCGCGGGCAGCGTAAGTTGGCGTTCACCCGCCCGCGCCAGTTGTTCTACGTCGTCCTCCGTCACAAGCCCGTCGAAAGAGCGGGCCCGCGTGGTACCGGACGTCCCGATGTGTTCGATCAGCCCCGCTATATCGGCCGCGGCTACAGGCTGCAACCCCAGCGTGTCCAGGTCACGCAAAATGCTTGCGGCCTCGGCCCCCGTCTGACCCCGTGCGCCCAACCCGGACGGTCGCAGATCGTCCGTGACCAGGGCCACGCGCCGCCCGGCCAGAAGAGCCTGACTGACCAGCCTGACGAAGGGCTGCCCATCGCGCCTGTCAATCAGCGCCCGGGCGTGCTCGAAGCCGATACTGCCCACCAGCACCAGGTCATCGCGGCCGATCTCGCCAAGCGCATAGCTTAAGTCCGCCTCCGAAAAAGCGGAGATATCGCCGCCCAACTTCCCGCGCAAGCCCCCGCTATCGATGTCGCCGAGCAGGGCTGACTCACAGAGTACCCTCACGCGCGCGCCGCCTGCGACCAGGGGTGCCAGTTGGTCTGCCAGGATCCCGAGGTTTGCCGAGGCCACTGGCAACACCACGAGGATTCGCGGTGCGTGGCCCGCTGGGGGCAAACTCGCGGGGGACCCCAAGCGCGCCAGAACACGTCCGGTGATTTCCTCAATCAGGCGCTCGATTTCCTTGTCGTCTGCCATGCGTACAATTGTCCCGTTTACCGAATCGTCACACCGCCGGCCGTGTAATCACAGAAGGGACGCGTGTTGCCACCCTCGGTGCTCTGGGAGGCAAGGCATCCCTCGCGGCCGCACAGGTCAAGGCACAGGCTTGGGACAACCTCGACCCGGCTGCCTGCTACGACTCCCGCCGCGTTGCCCTCATCGGTGTCCAGGTGCAACTCGGTCAGAAATTTGTCGCTCACCCGCACGACGATTTCATCGAAGATCAGCGAGCGCGGCCCCGGAAAGTGAACATACACCTTCTGGCCGTTTGTTACTCCGAGCCTGCGGGCGTCCTGCGGTGTCGCGTGGATGTGGCGCACGGCGCAGATGCAGCCCGAGTTCAGCCGAACCGCCCCGCGGGGTCCAATCAGATCGGCGCCCGGTGTGCCCGCCAGGTCGCCGGACAGGCGCACGGGCACGTTTATACCCAAGGCAACCCCGTCGCTTACCGACAACTCCACCTGGCTCGCGCCGCGGGGAGGGCCGAGAATTCGCACCCCGGGAATCGAGCGCCGCGGTCCGACGACCTCCAGCGTCTCGCGCGCGGCATACTGGCCCGGCTGGGACAAGGCGGACACAGGGGTCAGGCGGTAGCCGTGCCCGAAAAGCTCTTCCACATGCCGATCAGACAGGTGAACGTGCCGGGCCGAGAGGGCGACCGGGATGGTGCGATCTCCGTTTTCCATATGATCCGGGCCCGGGCAACGCCAGTCAGGCGGCCCTTATATTGTTACTTCGCCTTCAGGGAGTTCATGGCCTTGCCGACGGTGGCCGCCTCGCCCGGGCACTTCTGCGAAAAATCCATCATGACCTTCTGCATCTCGATCATGGTGGGCGCCATTAAAGCCACCAATTGCTGACCCATCTTGGCCGCATCGGGTCCCTTCATGTTCTTGCTCATCTCCTTCATTTTCTTAGAACACATCTCGATTTCGGCCTTGTTCTTCTCGACGTAGGCCGTGGCGGCAGCGGCCGCTTTCTTGCAATCCGGCATGCCGCCCTTGACGGCCTGCGTCACCTGGTTGATGTGCGCGACCATCTTCTTCATGTGCTCGGGCGCGGTCGAGGTGTCGACGTTCTTGGCCATCTCGGCCGCGGCCGCGACGGCTTTGGCTGCGTCATCCTTGGCTGCCTCGGCGGCGCCCTCGACTGCCTCGGCTGCGCCCTCGACTGCCTCGGCGGCGCCCTCGGCTGCCTTGACGGCACCCTCGGCGGGCGCGTTCTCGTCGGTCTTCTTGTTGCAGCCAAGCGCCATGAGACTCGCGATTGCCAACATGGTAACGAAAATCTTCAGAATCCGGTTCATGTCTTCCTCCTCCGAGGTTTTTGTACCCCGTCCATACGGGACACCAAGAACTTCATCCCGTATAACCGGGCAATCTATATCCACGACAAGTCGCCACAGTATCCCTCCCCGGAACGAATTTCAAGTATGTTCTTTCCGTCATCGAGAAACTGCGGACTTGAACGAAACCGCCTTTCCCCCTAGTGTTATATGGAACAGAAAAAAGGGGAGACGATCTCATGATCACAGAGAAACCAGGCAGGCTATCTTTGTCCCGCGCTTTCTTGCTGCCGGCGCTTGCCGGCCTGTTGTTGTCGGCCTGCGGCTCGGACAAGGCAGGCTCGAAGTGCGGCGACTGCTCCACGCTCGACGGGCCCTGCAGCCAGGGAGCCTGCAACGAAGACACCCGCGAGTGCTTCGCCGATGCGATTAACGAGGGCACCGACTGCAGTGACGGCGACAAGTGTACACTCGACGACAGCTGTCAGGCCGGGCAGTGTGTGGGCACGCCCATGGAGTGCACCGAGCAGGTGTCCGAGTGCGTGGCCGGTGTGTGTGACAAGGGCGAGTGCACATACCCAGCTCGGCCGGACGGCACGGCCTGCATCAGCAAGACAGATGAGTGCAACGACGGCCAGTGCCTGGCCGGCGAGTGCAGCGCCGTTGTGAAAGCCGACCAGACACCCTGCAACGACGGCGACTGGTGTACCACCCCCGACAGTTGCGCAGCCGGCGTCTGCGATGGTACGGCACGCAACTGCTCGGACGGTCTCGACTGCACCAGCGACTCGTGCGACCCGGATCGTAACGCCTGCGGCTACCAGGTGGCCGCAGACAACTGCCTGATCGCCGGCAACTGTTTCGCGGACGGTGACCCCAACCCGGACAATTCCTGCCAGGAATGCGCTGCCGCCATGAACCAACAGGACTGGTTCAACGATGACAGCAACGCCTGCGATGACGGCAACCTGTGCACGGATCCGGATGGGTGCACGGACGGGGTATGCTCGGGAACGCCCGTTTCCGGCTGCTGCCTTGCCGACGGCGATTGCGGCGACGGCAAGGACTGCACTACTGATGTCTGCAACACGGCGGACGGCACCTGCACGAACGGCGTCGATGCCGGATATTGTCTGATCGGCGACCTGTGCGTTACCGACGGCACCCTCAACCCGGCCAATGCCTGCCAGTCCTGTATCGCTGTGACAAACCAGACCGGCTGGGCGGACAACAATGATCCCTGCGACGACGGATTGTACTGCACAACGGACGACCATTGCGGCGGCGGATCGTGCCAGGGCACCAGCGGCACGATCTGCGATGACGGCGTAGACTGTACCGACGATGTCTGCAACGAATCGGCCCAGAGTTGTTCTCATGCGCCCTCTGCCGGCCAGTGCCTGATCGGCGGCACCTGCTTCGCGGCGGGAGCACTCAACCCGAACAACGACTGCCAAGAGTGTATTCCGGCAGGCAGCCAGACAGACTGGAGCGCCGACGACAGCAACACCTGCGACGACGGAAACAACTGCACCGACTCCGACCACTGCAGCGCAGGCACCTGCACCGGAACGCCCATTCCCAACTGTTGCACCAGCGACGCGGAATGTAACGACAACCTGGATTGCACCAGCGACAGCTGCACGCTGGCCACAGGCGCCTGCACAAACTCCGTCAATGCCGGCCAGTGCCTGATCGCGGGCGCCTGCTACGCCAACGGAATTCCCAACCCCAACAACAACTGCCAGGCCTGCGCGGCAGGCACTGTCCAGGACACCTGGTCGCCGGCCAACGAAGGCGCCGAGTGCGGCGGGATCTGCCAGGCATGCCAGGGTGGAACATGCGCAAACATGCCCGACACGGGCGACGCCGATCCCTTCGGCGAATGCCCGCCCTGCCGCGTGTGCGACGGGTCCGGCGGCTGTCGTAACGCCCAAAACGGCACCGACCCCAAGAACGACTGCCAGGCGGCCGAGTGCGTCTTCGACGTTTGCCAGGCAGGCTCCTGCAACATGACATCGGGCACGCAGTGTACCGACAGCGACCAAGGCGACTGCAACGACGCCCAGTGCAATAGCCTGGGCACTTGCCTGCAGGACTTCGCCTACGAGGCATCCGGCTACGCCTGCGATGACGCAGACGCCTGTACCACTCCAGATCAGTGCGACACGTTGGGACAGTGCGCGGGCGCTGCACTGGCGCCCGATCCCGATCCCGATTCGGTTGTTTCGGCAACCAGCGCCTGCCTGACCTACTCCACGAACTCCCGCACGGTAGTCAGCGTCGCCCTGAACGACACGGGCGGAACCCCGATCGGCGCCGCCACGGTGACCATCGAGGCCGACGACGCAGGCATCAGCTGGAGCGGCCCGGTCGTAGAATCGGCCGTTGCGCCGGGAGTCTACTTCCGCGTCATGCAAACCCCGGCGGCGCAGATTCCGGGCGACGACACCGTGGTATCGGTAAGCGCGCATTCGGGGTCTGGCGCCTGTCAGTCTTCCGAGGAAGCAATGAACACGACCGCAACTATCGTCTTCGCCGCGCAGACCGCGGCGGGAGCCGCGGCCGGCACCGGCGGCTGCCCGATCGACAACAATCTCAGGGTGCGCGTCATTGACGCCCGCGATTCGAGCCCCATAGCCGGCGCCTACGTCATGGTGGGCCTCGCCCCTGGCGACGTTTTCGAAGACGACTTCGAGCAAGTCCTTTCGGGCGCGGCCAGCCTGACAAACGCCGGGCGGGCCGATACCGGCGGGATGATTGAGTTCGAGGACCAGGGCACGGCCCTGGATGGGCCGCAGATTGTAACAGCCGGTTTCGACAACATGAGTTACACGAGCATGGTCGACGTCGACGCGGCCGACATCGTCATCTCGCTGACCCCTATTAGCGCCATCCCGGCCATGGCGAAGATCGCGGGCTCGGTGACCGGGTTGCCGATCGTAAGCTACGACGACATCGTCAATGCGGCCATGGTTATCAACCAGTTCAATATGGACAGCCTGGTCAAGTTCAGGTTCGACGATCTGCTGGCCCAGGAGGAAGACTGCTGGCTGGCGGCCTCCATCTTTCTGCTGGGCGACCAGTGGGCGTCCATGCCGGCCAACATCGACGTTCCCCAGCAAACCGAGAGATATATCTTTCCCGTGACTATCAACCCGCACTTCTACCAAACCGTCCCGCTCGAGGTGGGATCCGTCGATCAACATATAGTGGCGCTGGGCGGAACGGTGCCCTTCGGCGATATCGTCAATATCCTGATGAACGGCGGCAGCCTGGCAGGCCTCGTCAACTTGCTCAGTGTGGACCGCATCGGCCTGATCACCCGAAACCAGATAAGCGGCAACGAGAACAACGTCTCCATCGCAGCCGACACGGCGCTCAACGCCAATATAAGCTGCGCGATTTCGAACAAACCGGTTTCCCTTTCGGGAAGCGATGACCTGTGCCTGACCTTAGGCGACTGGGACGGTACGCTGGGCGACGGCCCTATGTTCATCATGGGATTCCGGGCGCTTTCGGGAGGTTCCGGCATGCTCAGCAACGTGCCCGGCTCGGGCGCCTTTTCCGGAATCGGCCGCTTAGGAATGGCAGTTTTGGCCTATCTCGATTCGAGCACTTTACCCGGCGGCGACGAATGGAAAAGCGGGGCCACCTCGGGCATCCTCGACCGCTCGGGCAGCTTGAGCCCGTCCGGCGGCGCCTTGGATTTCGACAACGACTTTCTGGAGATCACGCCGCTGAACCGCTCCGGCAGAAGCTTCCAGTGGAACCAGGTGTCGACGGCCAATACTCAGGCGCACTTTTCTGAACACGACATCGACCTGATCGAGTCGACAACCACCTGGATCGGCTCGGAGTGCGATGACGTCACCGAGGATGTCTGGCGCAACACCTATTGGAGAATATTGGCCCCGGCCGGCACGACCTCTTTCAACCTGCCCAATCTGCCCGCCGGCTGGCCGCGCGCCGCCGACGGCGGGCTGGCCGCCCCGGGCGCCGACGAACGTTTCAACTGGTCGTTCTCGGCCCTGCACATGCAGCCGCTTTCGGCATCCTTCGATTTCAACCATTTCGACTTCGCCGCAGCGCTCGGACTCGCCACCCATACATCCAGCAACAGCACAGATTTCTGAGATTAATTGACTCCCGTGTGCCGCATGCCGTAGGCTGTGCCGGTCGGGAAGCTACTCCGGAGGAATGCCGGTGGAACACATGACGGACGAGGGGCAGGAGCCCCAGATCGATCTGCGCGATTACTGGAACGTGGTCCTGAAGCGCAAGTGGACGGTGCTGGCTTTCTTCGTGGTGATCGTCACATTGGTCACCATCTTCACCCTGCGTCAAACCAAGATCTACGAGGCGAAAGCCTCGGTGGTCATCGAGCCCTACGCCCCGCAGGTACTCGGCAACGTCAGGGAGGTGTACAACCTGGGTGCGGGATCCTACTGGAGCAATAAGGAGTACTACGAGACCCAGTACAACGTAATCACCAGCCGTACCGTGGCCCTGAAGGTCGTGCAGTTGCTCAGGCTCGAGGGCAACAAGGAATTTCTTGGAATCGACAAGCTGGCCGCGGACGACCAGAAAAGCTTTATGGAGAATTCTATCAACTATGCCGACCTGGTCCGCGGCATGCTAGAGGTGGAGCCGGTCAAGGACAGCCGCACGGCCTACATCAAGGCCCGCCACCGCTCTCCCAAGTGGGCCCCGCGAATCGCCAACGCGGCAGTCAACGCTTACATCGATTACAACCGCCAGACCCGGCGCAAGGTCACCCAGGACGCCGCCGGCTGGCTTGGCAGCCAGGCCAGCGTATTGAAGAAACAGATGGAGACCGGCGAGCTGAAGCTATACGAGTTCAAGAAGAGCAACAAGATCCTCTCGGTTTCGCTGGAAGATCGTCAGAATATCACTTCCCAGCGGCTGCAGGATCTCAACCAGACCATCAACCGCGTCCAGGCCGAGCGCATCACCCTCGAAGGCAGGCGCAAGCAGATTCTCGACGTCAAAGAGAACCGCCTGCCGCTGGACTCGGTAGACAAGGTAATCAGCAACAGCCTGATCCAGCAACTGAAGGAATCCTACGTTAAATTAAAAGAGCAGAAGACCGAGCTGGGCGCCAAGTACCTGCCCGACCATCCGCGCTACAAGGTGATCGAGAACAAGCTCAAGCTCATTCGCAACAACATCGACCGGGAGATTGCCAACGTCATGGAGAGCCTCGAGTCCGAGTACCGGGCCAAGCAGGATAGCGAGGCGTCGCTGCGCCGGGAGTTAACCAAGGTTAAGAGCGAGGCTCAAGATATCAACAAGAGAGAACTCGGCTACAACCGGCTAAAGCGGGTCGCCGACAATTACGCCACCCTGTACAAGCATGTGCTGACGCGCCAGAAGGAAGCCGGCCTGGCCGCCCACCAGGAAACCAATAACATCTACAAACTCGACTCGGCGATCGAGCCTTTATTTCCCGTCTACCCACGCGTCAAGCTCAACATCCTGCTGGCGGTCGTGGTCGGGCTGCTGGGCGGAATCGGACTGGCATTTTTCCTGGAGTATCTCGACAACACCATAAAGAACCAGGAAGACGTGGAGCGCTACTTGCAGGTTCCCTTCCTGGGCATCATCCCCAGTATCAAGCTGGACCCACACACCGAAGAAGGACAGGACACCCCCCAGCGGGACACTTACCTTATCAGCCATCCCAAGAGCTCGGTGGCCGAGTGCTGTCGCACGGTACGCACCAATATCCTGTTCATGTCTCCGGAGAAGCCTTCCCGCCGAATCCTGGTGACGTCCGCCGGCCCCCAGGAGGGCAAGAGCACCGTGGTGATCAACCTGGGCACGACCATGGCCCAGAGCGGTTCAAAGGTGCTGCTGATCGACACAGACATGCGCCGCCCCCGGCTGCACAAGGCCTTCGGCATCGAGCGCGGCACCGGGCTGACCACCGCCATTCTCGGCGAGGCCGAGATCGACGACGTCATCCAGCAAACTGAGGTGCCGGGCTTGCGCGTGATGCCCTGCGGCCCGATCCCCCCAAATCCCACCGAGTTGTTCCACACCGAGCGCTTCGCCCAAATCGTCGCTGAACTGGAGGAAAAGTACGACCGGGTCATCTTCGACAGCCCGCCGGCCGTGATGGTCGCCGATGCACTGATTCTCTCGCGCATGATGGACGGTGTGATCATGGTGATCAAGGGAGGCCACACCTCACGGGACATGGTCAGGCGGGCTCTTCGGCAGTTGCAAGACGTCAACGCGCGCATCCTGGGCACGGTGATCAACGATCTGGATCTCGAGCAGCGCGAGTACGGCTACTACTACTATCGCCAATACGGCTACTACTACGGAGAGAAAGAAGGCGATGCCACCAATAGTTGAAGATCCGGCGGGCGGCGAGATTCCGCTTCTGGATCTGAGATCCCAGCACCGGCAAATACAGGCGGAAATATTGGCGGCCATCGGCCCGCTGATCGAGCGACAGCGCTTCATCAACGGCCCGGAGGTGGCACAGTTCGAGTCGGGAGTGGCCGACTACCTGGGAGTCGAGCACGCGATCGGAGTGTCGTCGGGCACGGACGCCCTGCTGGCCGTGCTCATGGCTCTCGGGGTCGGGCCCGATGACGAAGTCATCACTACCCCCTTCTCTTTCATTGCGACAGCCGAGGTCATCCTGCGCCTGGGGGCTCGGCCTGTTTTCGCGGACGTCAGCGGCGAGAGTTGTCTCATTCGGCCGTCAGCCGTGCGCAAACTCCTCACCAACCGCACGCGGGCGATCATCCCGGTGCACCTGTACGGCAAGGTGTGCCAGATGGACGAATTTCTCGATCTTTCGGCCGAACGCGGTATTCCGATCATCGAGGATTGCGCCCAGGCCATGGGAGCCAGGCAGAACGGACGGGCCGCGGGATCGTTCGGGCTGGCCGGCGCTTTCAGTTTCTTTCCCTCGAAAAATCTCGGGGGCTGGGGCGACGGGGGAATGCTGACCACCAATGACGCCGCGCTGGCGCATAAGTTGCGCAGCATTCGCGAGCACGGCGCCGACGACGACATGCGCTACTCTCTTTTGGGCGGCAACTTCCGCCTGGACACCATCCAGGCCGCTGTTTTAAGCGTCAAGCTCGGGCACCTCGACCAGTGGCTGCAGGCCAGGAAGACGGCGGCGCAGTACTATATCCAGCTCATGGTTGAGGCCGGCCTGTCCGCAGGCCAGAACGAGACCCGGCACCCGGGCCATCAACTTCTTCCGCCTCCGGTTTGGGACGAGCCGGATCACGCCTTCAACCTCTTCGTCGTCCGGGCGGAGAGACGCGACGCATTGAAGACACACCTCGACTCGGCGGGAATAGGCTGCGCCGTCTACTACCCCACTCCGTTGCACCTGCAGCCGTGTTTCGCAAAGTTAGGTTACCGCCCGGGGGACTTCCCGGCCGCCGAGGAGGCGGCCCGCAGCGTACTGGCCCTGCCTCTGTACCCCGAGATCGGCCGCGCCCAGCAAAAAAGGGTGGTGGAAGCCATAGCCGGGTTCTACCACGCCCGGGCCTGAACCGACATGAGCCGCCCGGAAGAGCCCGCCTGGTACGCCGTGCACACCCGTTCGCGGCACGAGCGCAAGGTGCTGGCCGAACTGGCGCGACAATCTTTCGAGGCCTTCCTGCCCGAGTACCGCACCTGGTCGCGCCGCAAGGATCGGCGCAAGCAGATCCTCAAACCTCTTTTCCCGGGCTACCTGTTCGTACGCAGCGGCATGTCGCCTGCCCTGCGCCTGGCCATCCTGCAGACGGCCTCGGTTGTGCGCCTGGTTGGCATCGGCTACGAACCGGTCCCGGTTCCCGATCGCGAGGTGGAGTCGATCAAGATCCTATTGCAGGGAGCCGGAGACGCCCGGCCCGCGGAGCCTCTGAAGATCGGCCAGCGGGTCCAGGTGATGGAAGGCCCCCTGAGCGGAGTGATCGGCGTCGTCGAACAGAGCGCCCGCCGCCGCATAGTGGTCAGCGTTGACCTGCTTGGCCGCGCCGTGGCTGCCTCGCTGGAAACCGAGGCCGTAGTCCCCTATCTGGACGGGTAACCCGCGCGGATCTCAGGGGGGGAATTATTCTATCCCGACGATCGTGAACTCGACCCGGCGGCTGATCTCGCGGCCCTTGCGGGGTAGCCGTTGTAATGCTCGTTATTGCTCCGGAAAGCAGTAACATGCACCGAGAAAGGTGCCATTGATGAAACCAGACGGACACCCTTGAAAATCGCACGTCTGGCTGCAGAAGCTGTAGCCGCAGGCTCCATCGTGACACTCGGGATGGTACTCGGCCGGCAGTCCGCAGTCGGCGACGTCCGCGCAGGCGCCCAGATCGTGCTCCCCGATGCAGATCGAACCCAGGGCGCAGTTGCTCTCATTTTCGTGAACCCCGCCGGCAAGCGGGCACGGATCGCCGATGGCGCTAAGCTCGCCGGCCTCGCACCTTGCGAACTCATTGCAGGACTCGCCAGCGGGGCACTTGCCGCACACGATGACATAATTGTCTGTACGGGATTCATCTCCGCAACCTGCATGCCATTCGCCACATTCCGCGCCGATCATATCGCAGCTCCACGGTTTGCAGCTTGCGCAGCCGCCATTGTTGCATACTTCGCCGTTAGGACATACGCCACAGTCGAGAACTCCACCCTGACCATCGTCCCATTTTCCACAGTGCTTCTGGATTTTCATACAACTGGGCTGTGGACCCGTCCGGTTGCATTCGAAGGTTTCCCTGTTGCAATATTCATAAGGATGGAAGCAAATGTCATGGCAACTAATATCTCCCCAGCATTTACTCCAACAACTGGGCTCATCGCTATAACATCGGCAAAATGATATTACAGCCATGATTATGGAGCCGGAAAGCAGTAACACTTGCCAAGCGAGGTGTTCTCCACGAACCCAGCAGGGCAAGAAAGATTGTCGCACTTCCGGGTGCAGAAGCTATAGCCGCAAGCACCGTTGTGGCACTCCGGTTGGTAATCGTCCGGAAGTCCGCAGTCGGCAACGTTTATGCAAGCGCCGAGATCGTATTCGCCTACGCAGGTCAGGCCGAGAGCGCAGCTCTTTTCGCCACCATGAAGCCCACTCGCGTGTGGGCAGGGAGTACCTATAGTTCCCAGATCGCCCTCCTCGCACCTCGCAAACTCGCTGCAGGATTCTCCTTCTGGACAAAGACCGCAGTTGATAATTCCTTCATCGTTATCATAAACGCAGCTGTCATGCCATTTTCCACACTTTGCTCCGATCAACTCGCAAGTCCACGGCTTACATTTCTCGCATTTTCCATCCATGCAGGAATCATTGTCAGGGCACTCTCCACAATCAAGCATCCCGCCCAACCCATCATCCCAGACCCCGCAGTGCTTGTGGATGCTCATGCACGTCGGATGTGGACCATTCCAAAAACATTCGCTAGTCTCCCGATCACATTCTTCTGCAGATGTGAAACAGAAATAAGGGCATGGGTACCCTTGCTCACTTAAACCATAGCACCTACCCTCACAGCCGGTAAAAAATTCATCAGAATACATACATTCGCAATCATGAAGATCACATCTCATATATATTTCTTTACAATAATCCGGGCACGTACCCCCACAGCCATCGTCCCCGCAGCATTGCTGTTTGTCACAGTAAGGCTTACAGCACCCCGAAAAAAGAAATAGTGATATACCTAACAGGGTAGTCAGAAGTATGTTTCTGTGTCTTTCAATTGAATCTTCAATCAGCATTGCCATAGCCCCATCTAATATCTCGTCCAGATCTTTTTGTAGCGGCCATGGTTGAACGGAGTTGCATAGATATGCATTACAAAAGATTCAGTGTAGTCATCGCTTAATCCTTGACCAAAATTTCGATTTAATAGGTGGACTAATTCGCCTCCTTCGGATTGAAAGTAACCCGCACGCGACAAGCGCAAATGCGATTGCCTGGCGCATCGCCGCCGCACGATCCCGGTCATTGAGATCTTCGCCCTTCTCTTCTTTTCTCTCCTTCTGGATTTCTCCGTAACGCCGATCCACAAGTCGGCAGAACGAACTTCTCTCCGCCGAACCGATCGTTCTCCTGCTATCCCACATCTCCGAGGGGGTGGGGCCACACAGGCCATGCGGCCGCGACAGCTCGTTTGCTCTGAGCCTTGCCGATTCGACGTCATCACAGGTCCACTCCCCAGGTCGGCCGTTCCGGGCCGATTCGTGATGCGCGTATGTTTTCAGGGTGCCGATCCCGGATTCTGCAGAACCATTATACTCCGGATAGTACGGAGGCGATATCAAAAAGATCACCCCCCATTTTTTCAGAAGCTCACGGAACTCTTCGGTCTTGAAGGCGCTGGCGTTATCCTCCTTGATCAAAAGCGGCGCACCGTGCTGGACAAACAGCGCCTCGATTGCCAGGCACATCTCGCCGCTCGTCTCGCCGCATACCGGAAGCCACATCAGCGGACTGCCGCTGCCCAAGTCGCGCACTACGAACAAGCGCTTGAAAGTCCCGTCGATTAAATTCGGGGGATGGGCGAAGTCCATCGCCCAGACCGATCCGCTTCGCAGCCATTTCAAGGCCATCACATCCACGTGGTTCTTGCCGATGAATTCATCTCGATACAGTCGCAACCGATGCTCGAGCTCCGCACGGGGCACGTCTGGGAATATGCTTCGCAAAACGGGCACTCCCTCGAAAGGCCCCAGAATGTGCAAGACCTCCTCGATCTGCTCCCTCGTCACCCGGTCCAGGCACTCGATCGGCCGGCCCCGGGCCTTGGCCCGCAAGCGGTCGGTCTCCCAGCGCCTGCGCCAGGCCGCATACTGCGGCCCGTTATCCGTCAAGATCTCCTCCGGCGCCCCGTATGACGCTATAGCCGCGCGCACTACCTCGATCACCAGCGCCGCCGTGGAACTCCCGTACAACCCGAAGCCCACCAGATACCGGCTGTGATCGTCCATAAATCCAATCAGGTACACCCGCCGGTTCTGGCGCTTGAGCACGAAGGTAAACAAATCCGTCTGCCACATCTGGTTCGCCCTGGCCCGCTCGAACCGCCGCAGGTGATCCCGGTGCGCCCTCGTCTTGACCTCCTCGAACTCGTAACCCGCCTCCTTCAACACCCGGGCCACCGCTCCAGGACCGGCTCCAAGTCCGGGCCCCCGGACAAGCATGTCGCTGATCCGCTGGCAGCCGTATTCCGGGTTGCCCTCCTTGATCATTATGATCGACCGCTTGGTCACCTCGGGCAGACGGCTGCCCTTCGGCGCCCCCTTGGGCCGATTCATCAATCCCTCCGGCCCGAACTCCTCGAACTTGTGCTTCCATGAATGCAGCGTCTGGTTGCCTATGCCCAGCAACGAGGCAAACACCCCGCCGGACAACCCACAACGCTTCCATGTGTCCAAAATCAGCAGAC
>Ga0307379_10000426_pt1 | contig 71692 bp, 58 predicted proteins | sample UN2MG_FD_202237 | JGI IMG/M metagenome (GOLD analysis project Ga0307379, IMG submission 202237) | Soil microbial communities from Risofladan, Vaasa, Finland - UN-2 | ecosystem: Environmental > Terrestrial > Soil > Coastal area > Acid sulfate soil | place: Finland: Risofladan, Vaasa | collected... | reverse complement strand
TGGTAGAGCACTGTGTTCACATCGCAGGGGTCACTGGTTCGAGTCCAGTACCGCCCACCATAACATCCAGAAATCAATGGCGTTATTGACTTGAGCCGGGAGCTGGCCGGGTCAGCGGCGATCTGTGTCAGTGGCGCGCCGCTAGATCCCGATCGCGCTATAGGCGTCGCCGCACCGGCGGATGGCAATGGAATAAGCAGAAGTCCTCAGGTCGGGGATCCCCGCCGCGCTATTCCAGACGGTTCTGATTTGGGCGTAGGCCGAACGCATGATGTCGTCGAGGCCAGACCGAACCAGGTCGATTTCCCTCGCGCCTTCAAGAAATAGGCTGGCCGTCTCCAAGGGAAAGGTCGCGCCCGTCATGGCCTCCAGCGAGCGGGCCAGTATTTGATGGCTCGCCTCGTGGTGACGCCGCTCCATAAGACCGAAGGGAATATGGGTCAGGTTCTTCACCCACTCGAAGTAGCTAACCACCACACCACCGGCATTGACGTAGAGATCCGGCAGCACGATGATTCCACGATCGTTGAGTATCTTGTCCGCCTCGAACGTCGTCGGACCATTGGCAGCCTCGACGACGAGCTTGGCGCGGAGTCCTGGGGCGTTACCCGAATGTATTACGCGCTCTATCGCCGCCGGGATGAGGACGTCGCATTCGCGTTCTAGGACGGACGCGCTATTGTCGACGAACTCGACATCAGCAAACCCTTTAACACCGCCCGTCTTGGTCAGATGAAGCTTCAGATCCTCGATTGGCAGGCCTGCGTCGGACCACACCGCACCATCGCGCTCGATCACGCCGACCACGCGGCAGCCGTCCTGCTCGCTAAGGAACTTCGCAGCGTGATAACCGACGTTGCCAAGCCCCTGTATAATTAACCGCTTGCCCGCCAAAGAGGGCGAAAGTCCCGTGCGCTCCAAATCGCTCTGGTGGCGAAAGAACTCGCGCAGCGCATATTGGACGCCGCGCCCTGTCGCCTCGATGCGCCCCTCGATGCCGCCGGCGGCCAGCGGCTTGCCGGTCACGCAAGCCAGTGCGTTAATATCGTTAGGGGACCTGCGCCGGTACTCATCCGCCATCCAAACCATCGTCGTTTCGTTGGTGCCCATGTCGGGGGCAGGAACATTCTGGCTGGGGCCAAAGAAATTGTGCCGGGCGAGTTCTTGCGTGAACCGTCGCGTGATCCGCTCGAGCTCCTGGCGCTCCCATTTCGCCGGATCGATGCGTAGCCCTCCCTTGGAGCCCCCGAAGGGTAACCCCATCAACGCGCACTTATACGTCATGAGGGCCGCGAGAGCCTCGACCTCTTCCTGGTCAACGAGCACCGAATAGCGAATACCGCCTTTTGCCGGTGTCCAATGCGTGCTGTGAACAGCTCGCCAACCGAGGAATGTCTCCATGCGATCACGGAGCCGGACACCGAAGCGAGTCACATAGGTCGCGTTACAGACCTTGATCTTCTCGGCAAGGCCCTCCTGCATTGGCACGAATCGCGCGGCGTCATCGAACTGATTATTGACGTCGTCGAGGAATGACTGCCCGCGCATTGGACCCTCATATGGAAGCAAGGTTTGGAAAAGACAGCTCGCAATCGCTGTGGCTCATGCCGCGCCTCTAATCATCGGCGTGCTCGAGCACCAAGGTCGCCAGTGGCGGCACGGTGATCTCAATGGAGAACGGACGACCATGCGCGGTGACTTTCTGTGCTTCGATCTCGCCGAGATTGCCGACATTCGAGCCGCCATAGCCCGCGCTATCGGAGTTCAACTTCTCGATCCAACGGCCGCCTTTCGGCACGCCGAGGCGGACGCCGCGATGGACCTGCGGCGTGAAGTTGCACACGACCACGGCGGGCGCGGTCCCCGGCTTGCCGTGACGGATGTAGGACAACAGGCTCTGAGCTGCGTTGCCGCCATCGATCCATTCAAACCCGGCCGGCTCGCAATCAAGCTGATGGAGCGCCGGCATCGACCGGTAGAGAGCGTTGAGGTCGCGCACCAGGGACTGGACACCGCGATGTGAGTCATCGGCGAGCAAATGCCAATCGAGGGACTGATCGTGATTCCACTCACGGTCCTGGCCAAACTCGCCACCCATGAACAAGAGCTTCTTGCCAGGCTGCGTCCACATGAACGCTAAATAAGCCCGCAGGTTTGCGAACTTCTGCCAGCGGTCTCCAGGCATCTTGCCCAGCAACGAACCCTTCCCATGCACGACCTCGTCATGGCTGAGCGGAAGGATGAAGTTTTCCGAATAGGCATACACGAGGCCGAAGGTCAGCTCGTTATGGTGGTGGGCGCGGTGCACCGGATCGCGGGACATGTAGGACAGCGTGTCGTGCATCCAACCCATGTTCCACTTGTAGCCGAAGCCGAGGCCGCCGCCGTCCACCGGCCGCGACACGCCGGGCCACGCCGTCGATTCCTCGGCGACGGTGATCGTCCCAGGAAAGTCGCCATAGGCGTGCGTGTTCATCTCGCGCAGGAAACTTACCGCCTCGAGATTTTCCCGGCCGCCCTGAACGTTCGGCACCCACTCGCCGGGCTCGCGGCTGTAGTCGAGATAGAGCATGGAGGCGACCGCATCGACCCTGAGACCATCGATATGATAGCGGTCGAGCCAGAACAGCGCGTTCGACTCCAAGAAGTTGGAAACTTCCCGCCGGCCGAAATTATAGATCAGCGTGTTCCAATCTTTGTGGAAGCCGAGCCTGGGGTCGGCATGCTCATAGAGTGCCGTGCCGTCGAAGCGGACCAGGCCGTGCGGGTCGCTCGGAAAGTGTGCCGGCACCCAGTCGATCAGAACGCCGATGCCCCCGGCATGGCAGCGGTCAACGAACCGCGCGAACGCGCTCGGATCGCCGAACCGCGCCGTGGGCGCGAACAAGCCGACGGGCTGATAGCCCCAGGACCCGGAAAAGGGATGCTCGCTGATCGGCAAGAGCTCGATATGGGTGAAGCCGAGATCGCGGACATACGGGATGAGTTCATCGGCAAGCCGGTCGTAGTCCAGAAAGCTATTGCCCTCCCCACGCCGCCACGAGCCTAGATGCACTTCGTAGATTGAGATCGGCGCCGAGCGATCCTGCAAGCCTGCCCTGGTGGACATCCAGGCCCCGTCATCCCAGTCATGGACGACGAGCCCATTCACACGCGATGCCGTCGATGGCGGCGGCTCGGCAGAAAATCCGATGGGGTCTGACTTCAACGGCAGCTGCGTGCCATCGACACCGACGATCTCATATTTGTAGAACGCCCCGCGCGAAACGCCGGGAATGAACAGCTCCCAGACGCCGGCTTCATGCCGCTTGCGCATGGGATGGCGGCGGCCGTCCCAACCATTGAAGTCTCCCACGACGCTGACACGGCGCGCGTTGGGCGCCCATAAAGCGAAAACGACGCCTTCGGTCCCCGCCAGGGTGATGGGGTGGGCGCCGAGCTTCTCATAGAGACGTCGATGGGTGCCCTCCGCCAGGAGGTGAACATCCATCTCGCCGAGAAAGAGCGGGAAGCGATAGGCGTCGTCCTCTTCCCATTTCGCCTCGCCCTTTGTGAAGCGCAGCCGGTATGGGGCGTGGCCTGTCGAGGAGCCGCTCAATCCGGCGAAGAAGCCGGCGTCATGCAGTCTCTCGAGCGAAGCGAGAACGGCGCCGCGCCCATCAATTACCTCGACGCTGTCCGCCGCGGGCGCCATCACCCGAATGGACACACCGCCCGCGCAAGCATGCGGCCCGAGAATGGCGAAGGGGTCGCCATGCGTGCCGGCGACAAGCGCCTCGACAGCGGCCTGCTCGGGGTGCCAAGCGGGCTTCGTTGGGGCAGCTTTGCTCGACGCTTTGATCATGTTTGGTACGCTCTCGTCCCTGTCAATAAATCGATCACATTGCGCAAAGGTATCGACAGCCAATGGGGCCGGTTGGCGGCCTCGTAGGCGATCTCATAGAATCCCTTTTGCAGCAGGAAGAGGTCGAGCAAGCTCTCGGCCGCCTGTCGGTCCGCCGGATAGATGGGCGCCCCTTGTACGGCTTCGACATAGGCGCTGAGAAAATCCCGGCTGGCGCGGTTGCGCCAGGCCGTCGCCACCGCCATGACCCGGTCGGGCGGTTCACCTTTGCGCGTGGCAAAGCGGTCGACGGCGGCGGACGCCGCATAGTCGAGCGAGCGCAGCATCCCCGCGGCGTCGCGCAAAGGCGAACTCTTTTCGCGGCGCTCGGCAAGAGTTCGGCGCGGCTCGCCCTCGAAGTCGATAATAATGACGTCATCCTTAGAGACCAGTACCTGGCCGAGGTGATAATCGCCGTGAATACGCGTCTTGATGCCCAGCGCCGGCGTGCTCGCAATCGCGTCAATTCGGTCGCTGAGCGCCTGTCGTGCTCCCAGCAAGTTTGTGGCGTGCTGGCGGGCCGTCTCCGACAGCGAGCCGATCATCCCTTCGAGTTCGCTGAGAACGCGATCCGACTCTTCGCGCAGCGTCTGTGACCAGCGCGCGATGTCGTCTCGCGTAATCGGTTCCGTGGCGAAGGCCGGGTCGTCAGTGGGGGTGGCGAAAGCCTGATGAAGCTCGCCCGTGCGCGTGCCGAGCCGCCCGGCCAGATCGAGCGGAAACCCATAAAGCCCTTCTAGGTCGGTCTCGACGCTGACCTCCTCATCCTGGAGCAGCGCGAGATCTTCCAAGGCCCGGTCGAGACCCTCGACCACCGCGGTCCATGCATCGCCTTGGTTCTGGACGAAGGAAAACGCAATCGCCAGCGCCGTATGCTCGCCGGTCTCCGCGACGTACTCCATGGCGCCGAGAAATTCCGGCGTATTGGAATAGTGCGCGATCTCGGTGAGGAACCGCGCGATTTCCAGCTCCGGCTGGATGCCGGCGCGGAGGCGCCGGTAGATCTTCAGCATGATGCGCTCGTCGACGATGATCGACACATTGCTCTGCTCGGCGCCCACGGCCCGTATCGGTGCGTCTCGCGCGATGGGCGTCCAGTTTGGGCTCGCCGAGAACACGACCCGGCCGTCCTCGGCCTCGATAGTCTTGTTCTCGCCGATAGCCCACGCGACTTCGCGAATGAAGTCCTGATCGTTGGCGCCATCGAGCAAGGCGCCAACGCGCGGGCCCGACCGCAACTTGGCGAGGGTGAAAGGCAACAGCGGCGCCCCCACCCGCACATGTTCGCTACCCCACTTGGCGGAGAACGGCAGGAAATAAGCCTGGACCTCACTGCCTGACATAGACACCTTGCAAATGGCCAGCGGATAGGTGCCGTGTATTCCTTCAAGAGTCGCCAGAGGCTTCGATTCGAACTGGAGGAAATGCGCGTCCTTCGCTCCGAACCACCGTTGGCGGACGACGAAGTCGGGCAGAACTTCCTGCTCCATGATCCGTTTCTGACGATCCGTGAACACGCTCCGCCAGCCGTCCGAAGCGACGAGCGTGATGTAATCCGGCGCGGCCTCCGGCGGCGCCACATGCCACTTTGGCTCCTCCTCCTCGCCCGCCAAGATGAACCAATAAAAGCCGTAAGCCGGCAGGGTCAGCATATAGGTGAGCTCACCAATGGGTGGGAAAGCGGAACTCCCGGTCAGCTCGACCGGCACCGCGCCGGCATACGCGCGCAAATCGAGCTCCACGGCTTGCGCCGAGCGTGCGAGATTAAAGACGCAAAGCAGCCGCTGCCCATCATGTTCGCGCACAAAGGCCAAGATCTTGCGGTTGCGCGGATAAAGAAAGCTCAAAGACCCGCGCCCGAACGCGGCGTGGGTCTTGCGAACCTTGATCATCCGCCGCGTCCAGTTCAGCAGGGACGATGCGTCCCTTTGCTGTGCCTCGACGTTGACGGTCTGATAGCCGTAATTCGCGTCCATGATTGGCGGTAGATACAGCTTCTGCGGGTCGGCCTTGGAGAATCCGCCATTGCGATCGGCGGACCATTGCATGGGGGTACGCACGCCGTCGCGGTCGCCAAGATAGAAGTTGTCGCCCATGCCGAGCTCGTCGCCGTAATACAGAACCGGCGTACCAGGCATCGACAGCAGCAGCGCATTCAAGAGTTCGATCTTACGCCGATCGTTCTCGAGCAGCGGCGCCAGACGACGGCGGATGCCGAGATTGATGCGGGCGCGGCTATCGTTGGCGTAAGTGCGCCACAGATAGTCGCGCTCGTCGTCGGTGACCATCTCCAGCGTGAGCTCGTCGTGATTCCGCAAGAACAGCGCCCACTGCGCACCGTCGGGAATTTCAGGCGTCTGCCGAAGAATGTCCGTGATGGGGTGGCGGTCTTCCTGCGCCAGCGACATATACATGCGCGGCATCAAGGGAAAATGGAATGCCATGTGGCATTCGTCGCCATCGCCAAAATAGGGGCGCGTGTCCTCGGGCCATTGATTGGCCTCCGCCAGCAGCATGCGGTCGGGATATTGGGCGTCGACCTCCTGGCGGATACGCTTCAAGATGGCATGCGTCTCGGGCAGGTTCTCGTTGTTCGTCCCCTCGCGCTCGCAAAGATACGGCACCGCATCGAGCCTTAGGCCATCGACACCGAGATCAAGCCAGAAGCGCATGACATCAATGATCTCCTCGAGAACCTTTGGGTTGTCGAAATTGAGATCGGGCTGGTGCGAATAGAAGCGGTGCCAATAATAGGACTCCGCTACCGGGTCCCAGGCCCAGTTCGACGTCTCGGCATCGATGAAGATGATTCGCGTGCCGTCGTAGCGCTTATCGCTGTCGCTCCACACGTAGAAGTCGCGCTCGGGCGAACCCGGCGGCGCCTGCCTTGCCGCCTTGAACCAAGGATGCTGATCGGAGGTATGATTGACCACGAGCTCGGTGATGACGCGGATGCCGCGGCTGTGGGCCTCCTTGATGAAGGCCTTGAACGCATCCATGTCGCCATAGGACGGATTGACCTGCCGGTAATCCGAGATGTCGTAGCCGTCATCCCTGAGCGGCGAGGGATAGAAGGGCAGCAGCCAAATCGCGGTGACTCCGAGCGCCTCGACATGGTCGAGACGCTGCATCAGCCCCTCGAAGTCACCAATGCCGTCGCCGCTCGCGTCCTGGAACGCCTTGACGTGCAGCTGATAGACGATCGCGTCCTTGTACCAATCGGCGGCACTGCGATCGATCGCGGTCTGCTCCTCGCGGTCGGGCTCGGGCGTCGACGGGACTTCGATCGGCGCCTCGACGGGGACTTCGGCCTGAGTTGTTTCGCCTGCACTCATCCGGCTGCGGTCTCCTTCGGCAACAGGCGCCAGATCGCATAGGGTCGATCGTTCGGATCGAGCAGCATGTGCTGCACCTTGCCCGACCAGGTAAAACGCTTGCGGGTCACGAGGTCCTCAACGCCGATATCGGCGCTGTCGGGCAGGCCGAACTCCCACAGCGGCACTTCGAAATGTCCGCCTTGGGCGTTGTGCGGGTCGAGATTGACCGCGAACAACAAAAAGTCCGAGAGGTCCTCCGTCCACTTCCCGTAATAGAGGACCTGGTCGTTCCAGAAATTGTAGAAGCTGAGACCCGTGAACTGCTGCAGCGCGGGGTGCTCCGCCCGCAGCCGATTGATCAGCGTGATATCGGCGCGGATATTGTCTTTGCGGTCCCAATCCCAAGCCACGATCTCGTATTTCTCGGAATCGAGATATTCCTCCTTGCCCGGAATGGCGCGCGCCTCGCAGATCTCGACGCCATTATAGATGCCGTAGTTGCCGGCAAGCGTTGCCGCCAAAACGAGTCGGGTCTGGAAGCCGGCGCGTCCGCTTTCCTGCAGATAAGGGGGGTTGATGTCGGGCGTGTTGACGAAGAAGTTCGGGCGGAAGTACTCGATCATGTCGCTATGGGTGAGTTCGGTCGCGTACTCGGTGAGCTCCTGCTTCGTGTTGCGCCAAGTGAAGTAGGTATAGGACTGGGTGAAGCCGAGCTTGGCCAGCCGCTTCATCGGCGCCGGCCGGGTGAAGGCCTCCGCTAGGAAGATCGCGTCGGGATAGCGGTCCTGAACCTCACGGATCATCCACTCCCAAAATGGGAACGGCTTGGTGTGCGGATTGTCGACGCGGAAAATGCGCACGCCCTTTTCCGCCCAAAACAGGACGATGTCGCGCAAGGCCAACCAGATCGACGGGAAGGCATCTCCATAGAAATGAACGTTGACGATGTCCTCGTATTTCTTTGGCGGGTTCTCCGCGAATTTGATGCTGCCGTCAGGGCGCCAGTCAAACCACTCCTTGTGCTCCTTGATCCACGGATGATCGGGCGAGCACTGGATGGCGAAGTCGAGCGCAATCTCTAGTTCGTGCGCCTTGGCCGCCTCAATAAGACGTTCGAACGCGGCAAATGTTCCGAGCTCCGGATGGATCGCATCATGACCGCCCTCCTCCGAGCCGATGGCATAGGGGCTGCCGGGATCGTCCGCCGCCGGGGTGAGCGAATTGTTGCGGCCTTTGCGGTTGGTCTTACCGATCGGATGGATCGGCGGAAAGTAGAGCACGTCGAAGCCGAGCTCGCGCACGTAAGGCAGCCGCGCGATGACATCGTCGAAGGTGCCGTGACGCTTCGCATCGCCCGACTGCGAGCGCGGAAACATCTCGTACCAAGCGCTGAACGCAGCGCGCTTACGGTCGACCCAAACGGCCAGCACCTTGCTGTAGCCCGTGACGTTGGCTCGCGGACCGGCCCGCGCGAACAGCGCTTGCGCCGACTCCGCCGTCAGACACGCAAGCTTGGCGGCGTCGCCCTTGGCCGGATCGAGCGCCTTGAGGAGGCTCTGGAAGCCGCGCCGGTCGCTATCCGACCCGCGTCCACCGGCAACGGCCTCCTCGATCAGGTGGCGGGCCTCGGTCAGTTCCAGTGAGATACGTTGGCCGGCGCCATGCTTCTTGCCGGCCTCGTCGCACCATGTCGCATAGAGGTCTCGCCAAGCGACGATGGTGTAGAGATAACGCGCATTTTTTATGAGCGGGAACTCAGCCCGCCAGCGGTCGTTGCCGAGGAATTGCATCGGCACGTCATGCCACTCTTCCTCGTTCTCACAACGATAGCGCAGCGCCGCATCGATCTTGTCGTGCCCGTCGCAGAAGACGTCCGCCTCGACAGCCATGACGTCGCCGACCGCCCGTTTGGCGGGAAAGCGGCCGCCATCTATCTCCGGCGACACAGCTTCAATGGCGATCCTCTCTTTGGCGGCGTCGCGCAGGGCATCGTCGCCTTGTCTCTGCGCCGCAGTGGGCTTGGATGTCGCCGACGTTGCCCGCGAATGTTGGGGCGTCCATTCTGCCATATTGCCTCAAAATTGGTCGTCGCAGCGGTCAATGTCCCGGCAAGATCGGCCCGCACCGCAGCGTCGCGGGGGGCAAAAATGATCCCTCGCATAACCTCGACAAGCTTCACGGGTAGTCAACCGATCATTGCGGACCGCTACGATCGACTGTAGGGTCTGCCTGCCGGTCACGGAGCGATAAGGCAGTGTCGGGAACATGATGGTGAGCCACCCTCTTCCCCGATCCCGCCAACCGTCTCGCATTCAGCAAGGTTGTCCAAGGCCCCATCGCCATCGCAGATGCGACCCTCGGAAATCGCCACGCACAATAACATATGCGGCTAGCGTTGCCCATACGGCGCGCTGATTTCTCAGGAACAGCCGGTTGTTCGGTGGACATCGCGTTTACGAACCTTGGATGGAAAGCACGAGTCCGCTAAGTGCCAATAGCGGACAACCTTGTCTACACTATCAGCCGCCGTGCGGCCCCTCGAGCTTCCAGCGCTCCAGCAGCTGCTCGACCTCTTCGATGGTGAGATCCTCTCTATGCGCGTGATCCCCAATCTTGCGGCGGAGCGAGAACTGATCCCCGTTCTTCTCAAGTTTAAAAAACAGCCGCTCCGCCAGATCGTGCGCGGCACGCTCACGGTCGGTATCAAAGTTTTGCATGGCGACCTCCCATCACGAAACGCTCCAAGCCTTTTGCCGTTCCCGGACTCCGATTAACGCTGACCGAGACCGAACTCGGAGAACGGGATGAAATTCACCAACTCTCCGGTGCGGACTTCGTCGACATCTTCCCCCAGCTCAATCAACCCGTCCGCCTCGCGCAGCGAGGAGATGAGACCTGAGCCGTCGCGCGGGAACTTGGCCAGGGAGAGTTGCCCGCTCTCTTGGACCAGCTGCGCGCGCCAGAATTCGCGGCGTCCCACCTTTTTCTTTTGGGTGAAATTGGCCGGCACTGGAAATCGCACCGGTTCCGGCCACGCTCCTCCGGCGAGCCGTGTGAGAACCGGCCGCACATATATCAGGAAGCAAACGAAAACGGCCACGGGGTTGCCTGGCAGGCCGAGAACCACGCAATTGCCGATCTGTCCGAAGCTCATCGGCCTGCCGGGCTTGATCGCGATCTGCCAGAGATGCCGTTTGCCGAGCGCGTCAATGCTGGCCACGACGTGATCTTCTTGGCCTTGGCTGGCCCCGCCGGAAATCACGGCGGCATCGAATGTTTGGGCGGCTTCGGAGAGAGCAGCGACCACAAGGTCGCGCGTATCGGGCAACACGCCGAGATCGACGGCCTCGGCCCCGCTTGCCGCGATGAGGCCGTGCAGCATCGGCGCGTTGGCGTCGTAGACCTTGCCGTCCTCAAAAGCCTGCCCCGGCCGCAGGATCTCGTCGCCCGTCGAAAGCACGGCAACCTTGAGAGGTATATGACAACGCACGGCGCCGAGGCCGGTGGCCGCGGCGCTCGCCACGTCCTGAGGCCTGAGCCGCGCACCCGCCGCGAGGAGCGTCTCACCGGGTTTCGTGTCCTCGCCCGCGAGCCGGCGGTTGGCGCCCGGTTGCAACCCTGGCGGAATCACCGCCCAGCGCCGGCCATCACGCTCCTCGACTTGCGCGTCCTCCTGCATCGCGACCATATCAAGCCCGGCCGGCACGACAGCGCCCGTGAAGATTCGGAGGGCACCGCCCGGCGGCAAAGCGCCGTCAAAAGGATGCCCCGCCGCCGCTTCCCCGACGACTGGAAATGTCGTTCCGTGCGCCTGGTCATAATCGGCCGACGCAAACGCATAGCCGTCGACCGCCGCATTGTCGTGCGCAGGGATAGACCGCGGCGAGACGATCGGCTCCGCCAGGAAGCGCCCGCACGCATCGGCGAGCGGCACGTCCTCCGTATTCGTGACCGGATGCACCCGTGCCTTTAGGATACTGAGTGCCTCGTCGTGAGGCAGCCGGTCCTTGTCGAGGATGAAGCAGTCATCGATCAGCTTGGCGGTCATGGACGGCGAAGCCCCAGCGTGTCCGCGATGAAGTCGACGATGCGCTCGATCTCGTCAATTTGGAAGATGGGCAAAGCGTCGGTCTCATCCGCCGGCTGATCGGAAGCGATCGCCACCACATCGGGAAACGTCGCCGACAAAGGCTCGCGCGACGCGGCGCCCTCCCTACGGATCTCGATCTTGGGGTAGGCCTCGCGCTTGTAGCCTTCGACCAAGACGAGATCGCACGGCCCGACATAGGCTAAGAGTTCATCGAAGGTCATTTCAGGCCCATCACCGAACTCCCGCATTAAGGCGAAGCGGCGTGGCGAGGACAGCATCACTTGGCGCGCCCCGGCTTCGCGCATCTTGAAGGAATCACGTCCCGGATGGTCGACGTCGAACTTTTGGTGAGCATGCTTGACGACAGAAATCTCAAAACCGCGCTTACTGAGCTCATGGATCAAGCGGGACATGAGCGTGGTCTTGCCGGAGTTCTTCCAGCCGACGACGCCGAAAACTGGCGAGGTCATGACGCCCTCTCGCCGAGAAGGGCCTCGGCCGCGGCAAGGTCCTCAGGTGCATTGATATTGAAGAAGGGATCGATGCTCCGCCCGCCAATATCGATCGGCGGAAAGTATACCGGGACCGCCCCATGCTCTTCCGTCCAGGTTGTGACCTTCCGGTCGCCGCGCTTCAGCGAAGTCTCAAGCGCCTCACTGAGGCCGAGCGGCCAAAGCCCGATCACGGGGTGTACGCCGAGGTCCGATTGCGCAATGCGGAAGCCAGACGCATCGCCTGGCGCATCGAGGAACCGGCGCACGAGATCCGCGGGAAAAAATGGCGTGTCGGTCGCCACCGTCACGACATGATCAATGTCGGGGCGGTTTGCCCTCACCCACTCAAGCCCCGCGTGCACGCCCGCGAGCGGCCCCTGATAACCGCCAACGCTATCGGAGACGACCGGGAGTCCGAAGGCGGCGAAGCGGGACGGGTCGCCATTGGCATTGATGACGATATCGGAGACCTGAGGGCTCAGACGATCGATGATGCGCGTCAGAATCGGTTTGCCGCCAAGGAGCCGCAAACACTTGTCGCCACCACCCATGCGGCTCGATCTGCCGCCCGCGAGCAGGACACCGACGACACTCTTGGGCAGAGCCATGGGTGAATTTTACGGCTAGAGGCCCGAGGCTGTCACGTCGAGACTTGGCTCCGGCACGCGCTGGGGCTTGCCCTGGGCGTGACCAATCTTGACCGCGCAGTACTTGAACTCGGGAATCTTGCCGTATGGGTCGAGCTGCGGATTGGTCAAGATATTGGCTGCCGCCTCCACATACGCGAAGGGTATGAACACCGTGCCTTCCTGGACGGCCATGTCGGCGCGGGCCGTGAGCTCGATCGAGCCGCGGCGTGTGGTCACCCGCATCAACTCCCCGGGCACCAGGTCGTAACGCGCGAGCGTGTTGGGATGCAGGCTCGCCGTCGGGCCGGGTTCCAGCGAGTCGAGCACATCTGCGCGCCGGGTCATGGCGCCGGTGTGCCAATGCTCCAGTTGCCGCCCCGTCATGAGCACGAAGGGATATTCCTCATCCGGGACTTCCGCAGGCGGCAAGACATCTGCGGGCACGAGATAGGCGCGACCGGTCTTGGTCGGGAAGCCGTCGCCGAAGACTACCGCATCGCCCGGATGATCCGGCTCGGGGCACGGATAGATAACCGACGACTCATTCTCCAGCCGATCCCAAGTGATGTTGTCGAGCGACGGCATCGCGCGCTTCATCTCCTCGAAGACATGCGAGGGATGGGTGTAAGTCCACGGCAGCCCCAGCTTTTTGGCCAGCTCGATGATGATCCAAAGATCTTGGCGTGTGTCCCCGGGAAGGTCCAACGCCTGGCGGCCCATCTGGACCTGGCGGTTGGTGTTGGTGACCGTCCCGTTTTTCTCGGGCCACGCCGAAGCGGGCAGCACGACATCGGCCATCATCGCGGTCTCGGTCAGGAAAATATCCTGCACCACGAGATGCTCGAGCTTGGCGATACCGGCGCGGGCATGATCGAGATCGGGATCGGACATGGCAGGGTTCTCACCCTGAACGTACATCGCTTTGACCTTACCCGCGTTCGCCGCATTGATGACCTCGACCACGGTGAGGCCGGCCTTCTTTGAAAGCGGCGTCTGCCAGAGTTCCTCGAATTTTTTGTAGACCGGCTCGGCTTGAACGTCGGCATAGTCCGGATAGAACATCGGGATGAGGCCGGCGTCGGATGCGCCTTGCACGTTGTTCTGTCCCCGCAAGGGATGCAGGCCCGTGCCGGGACGTCCGACCTGACCGCACATCAGCGCCAGAGAAATCAGGCACCGCGAGTTGTCGGTGCCGTGCACGTGCTGCGAGATGCCCATACCCCAGAAGATCATCGCGCGACTGGCATTGCCGAAGATGCGCGCAACATCCCGAATAGTCTCAGCATCGATCCCGCACAACGGGGCGACCGATTCCGGACTGTAGGCAGCGAGCTTCTCCTTCAAGCGCTCGAAATTTTCGGTGTGGGCCTGCACATACTGAACGTCGTAGAGACCCTCCTCGACGATCGCATGCATGATGCCGTTCAGCAGCGCCACATCGCTTCCCGACTTGAAGCGCAGCATATGGGTCGCGTAATTGCGGAGCGACTGGCCGCGCGGATCAATCACGATCAGCTTGGCGCCGCGCCGCGCCGCCTGCTTGAAGAAGGTCGCGGCCACCGGATGGTTCTCGGTCGGGTTGGCGCCAATAATGACGATGACGTCGGCGTGCTCGACCTCGTTGAACGTGGCCGTCACCGCGCCGGATCCGATCCCTTCGATCAGCGCCGCGACCGACGAGGCGTGGCACAGACGCGTGCAGTGGTCGATATTATTGCTCTGGAAGCGCGTGCGGATCAGCTTCTGGAACAGATACGCTTCCTCGTTCGAGCACTTGGCGGAGCCAAACCCGGCGATGGCGTCACCGCCATGCTCATCGGCAATGCGCCCCAAGCCCGAGGCGGCGACGTCCAGCGCCTCTTCCCAAGTCGCCTCGCGAAAATGAGTGTAAGGATCGGCCGGGTCGACATTCACGCCCTTGGGCATCCCCGGCTTGCGGATCAGCGGCTTCATCAGCCTCTGAGGATTGCTGACATAGTCGAAGCCGAAGCGGCCCTTCACGCACAGCCGGTTTTCGTTGGAGTAGCCGTCGCGGCCTTGCACAAACGCGATCTTCTCGTCCTTGATCTGATAGCTGATCTGGCAGCCAACGCCGCAATACGGACAAACAGAATGGACTTCGCGGTCGACCTCTCGTGAGCCGTGCTGCGTGATCGGATCGACGATCGACTTGGGCATGAGCGCGCCAGTGGGGCAGGCCTGAACGCACTCGCCGCAGGCCACGCAGGTGGATTTACCCATCGGGTCGTCAAAATCGAACACGGGCTTTGCGTCGAACCCGCGGAACGCCATACCGATGACGTCGTTCACCTGCACGTCACGGCAGGCGCGCACACACAGGCCGCACTCGATGCAGGCATCCAGGTTGACCGCCATGGCGGGGTGCGACAGGTCTGGTTTGATGATGTCGCTGGCCGGGAAGCGCGAGGTCTCGATGTGCTGCTCTTCCGCCCAATGCCAGAACGGCGAGACGCGATCTGGCGACTCCTCGTGCGGCGGCTGGTCTGCGAGGAGTAACTCCATCACCATGCGGCGCGCCTTCACCGCGCGCTCGGTCTCAGTCTTGACGACCATGTCAGGGGTCGGTTTGCGGATACAGGATGCGGTCAGCGTGCGCTCGCCGTCGACCTCGACCATGCACGCGCGGCAGTTGCCGTCGGCGGCGTAGCCCGGTTGCGGCAGCCAGCACAGATGCGGGATGTCCTTGCCGTGGCGTTTCGCGACCTGCCAAATGGTTTCGCCGGGCCTGGCTGAGACAACCTCCCCGTCAAGCGTGAACAGCAACTGATCTGTCATGGTGTCATCCATCAATATCTGGCTGGCCGGCCCGCCTCGGTGGGGCGAGCGGGCTCGTCGGAGAAGAACTCCATCGCGGTGACAAAGGCATTCGGCGCGGCTTGGCCAAGGCCGCAAATCGAGGCGTCGCGCATGGCCTGCGCGAGCTCGCCAAGAAGGTCGCCGTCCCACTCGTCCTTCTCGAGCAAGGCCACGGCCTTGTCGCAGCCCACGCGGCAGGGCGTGCACTGGCCGCAGGATTCATTCTTGAAGAATTGAAGAAGGTTGATCGCGACGTCCGCCACACGATCCTCTTGCGAGAAGATCACGATGGCGTGGCTACCGACAAACGATCCGTATTTGTCCAGCGTGCCGAAATCGAGAGGCACATCACCGAGACGCGCCGGGAGAATGCCGCCGGAGGCGCCACCGGGAAGATAAGCCTTGAACTCGTGGCCATCCTCCATGCCGCCGGCGCGCTCGATCAGCTCGTTCACGGTGATGCCGGCCGGCGCGATGATAACGCCCGGCTTCTTCACCCGGCCCGACACCGACCAGGACCGGAAGCCTTTACCGCCGTTCATCCCGTGATCGGCGAACCACTTGGCGCCCTTCTCCAGTATCTCCGGTATCCAGTAGAGCGTCTCGACATTGTGATTAAGCGTCGGGCGTCCGAACAGCCCGACCTCGGCGATATAGGGCGGACGATTGCGCGGATAGCCGCGCTTGCCCTCGATGGACTCGATCATCGCCGACTCTTCGCCGCAGATATACGCGCCCGCGCCGCGCCGGAGTTCGATCTCACCCTTCTTGATAATGCCTGCCGCTTCCAGCGCGTCGATCTCGCGTGCCAGAATGTGGAGCACGGCGGGGTACTCGTCGCGCATATAGAGGTAGATGCGCTCGGCCTCCACCGCCCAGGCACCGATCAAGGCACCTTCGAACATTTGGTGCGGATTGCGTTCCAGGTAGTAGCGGTCCTTGAACGTGCCCGGCTCGCCTTCGTCGCCGTTGATCGTCATCAGACGGGGGCCGGGAAACGAGTGGACGATTTGCCATTTCTTACCGGCCGGGAAACCGGCGCCGCCGAGGCCGCGCAAGCCGGCGTCGGACATCTGGTTGATGACGTCCTCAACGCTACGCTTGCCGGCGCGGCACTCTTCCAGCATGGAATAGCCGCCCGCGGCGCGATAGGCGGCGAGATCTGTGTATTGCGGAATGTGCGGATCGTGCTTCCCGCTGCTGAGATCGGCCTGAACGCTGTCGGGCGTGGCGTGGTCGACAAAATAATGTCCGATCTCGCATACCGGCGCCGTGTCGCAACGCCCCATGCACGGCGCCTTCACGACTCGCACTTCCGACGGATCGACGCCGGACTTTAAAGCGTCGTAAAGCGCGTCGGCCCCCTTAATGGCGCAGGTGATGGAGTCGCACACGCGGATCGTCGTTGGCGGAGGCGGCGTCTCCCCTTCCTTCACCACGTCGAAATGCGCGTAGAAGGTCGCCACCTCGTAAGCTGCCGCTTGCGGCAACTTGAGCTCGTCGCAGAGCGCGCGCAGATGCCGGCTCGAAATGTAGTGATAATGATCCTGGATAAGGTGAAGGTACTCGATCAGCAGGTCGTGACGGCGGGGACGGTCGCCCAACAGTTCACGTACTTGCTCCAACGCGGCGACGTCAAGTTGACGTCCCTTGGGGAAACCCCGTGCACGCTTACGAGAACCGACATTTCTAGCGGGCCGATCGGGCCCGCCGTTCAACGATGTTTCCTGCTCCACGCTACCAATCTTCCTCTCAGTTGAACTGAGGCCCGGCGGAAAATTTGAAGACATCCAAACTTGTGATACCAGCCAGTGACGTAAGGGAGCAAGCGAGGCGGGACGACTCGAAAGTTTATTTCGCCATCTAACGATCGGAAAAGCTGAATGACCGATCGGGAATCCTGATCAACAGTCCAAGCGGTTTCGTTCAATGACCGACTTTATCGACGCCTTTCGCACAGCTCTCGGTCTGATCGTCGGGCTCAACCCTGACCTGGTCGAGATTCTCATCCTTTCCATCAAAGTGAGCCTCACGGCGGTGGCCATTGCCAGCCTGCTCGGCTTCGCCATTGGCGGTGCGCTGGCGGTCTATCGCTTCCCGGGGCGCGGGGCCGTATCGGCCGTGCTCAGCGCTCTCATGGGGCTCCCGCCTGTCGTCGCGGGCCTCATTGTCTATCTTCTGCTGTCCAATGTGGGCCCATTGGGCGTGCTTCAGCTTCTCTATACGCCGACGGCCATGATCATCGCCCAGGTCATCCTCGTCACGCCGATCATCGGCGCCCTGACGCGACAAGCCTGCCAAGATCTTCTCGAGGAATATGACGAGCAGCTGCGCTCGCTGGGCGCCTCATCCAGTGCTATTGTCGTTACATTGCTTTGGGACGGTCGTTATCGCCTGATCACGGCAGTGCTGGCCGGGTTCGGCCGCGCGATAGCCGAGGTCGGCGCCGTCATGATCGTCGGCGGCAATATCGATCACGTAACGCGGACGATGACGACAGCCATAGCCTTGGAGACCTCGAAGGGAAATATCGCGCTCGCGCTGGCGCTGGGCATCGTCCTGCTTACCATCGCCTTGGCCGTCAACGCGTCGCTGATCTGGGTACAGCGCCTTGCCAACCGTCTCGCCTATGCTTGATCCCACCACCCCGCTTGAAGGCGTCAGCGATCGTCTCGCCAGTCCGCCCTTGCCGGTCGAGCTCATAGGTCTCTACTACGAGACGGGCGGCAAGCGAGTGATCAACGACCTGAATGCAACCATCGACACGCGCCGCATCACGGTCATCATGGGACCGAACGGCGCCGGAAAAAGCATTCTCCTTCGGCTGATGCACGGGCTGATCGCTCCCACCAAGGGCGAGATTTTGTGGGCGGGGCGCCGCATGGACCGAGCGATGGCCTATCGCCAAGCCATGGTTTTCCAGCGGCCGGTCCTGCTGCGCCGCTCGGTTGCGGCGAATGTCTCCCATGCCTTGGGTTTGCACGGCATCGAGCGTGGCAAGCGCGCAATCTGTGTTGACGAAGCGCTCAAGCTCGCGGGCCTCGAAGATCATGCATCAACGCCGGCCCGCGTATTGTCGGGCGGAGAGCAGCAGCGGCTCTGCCTCGCGCGGGCGCTCAGCCTGGACCCCGACGTGCTCTTCCTGGATGAGCCGACGTCCAGCCTCGATCCCGCGTCAACGCTGGCGATCGAGCGGCTCCTGCTCGATGCCCAGCGTCGCGGCATCAAGGTCATCTTGGTGACTCATGACGTGGGCCAGGCGCGGCGGCTGGCACATGACGTCATGTTTTTGCACCATGGCCGCGTTATCGAACATCAGGATGCCGAGAATTTCTTCGAGGACACGCATAGCGAAGGCGCGCGCGCATTCCTGAGCGGTGGCCTCGTCCTTTGACGCTCATAGGAGGTGCCGGTGATCGACCGTCTGCGTAAACGAATTGTTCTCGCTCTTGGCCTCGCACTCCTCCTTGCGCCGGTCGCGTCCACGGGCTCCTTCGCGGCCGACGACGACTTCATCATCGTGCAGTCCACCACCTCCACGCAGAACTCCGGACTATTCGATCACGTCCTGCCGAAATTCACCGACAGGACCGGCATTGAGGTGCGCGTGGTCGCCGTCGGCACCGGCCAGGCGCTCAAGAATGCCCGGAACGGCGACGGCGACGTGGTGCTCGTGCACTCCAAGCCGGACGAGGAAAAGTTCGTGGCCGATGGGTGGGGGGTGAAACGACACGACGTCATGTACAACGACTTCGTCATCGTCGGCCCGGCCTCCGATCCCGCCGGGATCTCCGGGCTGAAAGACGCCGACCAAGCGCTGGAGAAGATTGCCGAGGCCGAGGCGCCATTCGCCTCGCGCGGCGACAACTCCGGCACGCATAAGGCTGAGCTGAGACTCTGGAAGAAAACGAGCGTCGATCCCACGCACTCAAGCGGGGATTGGTATTTGGAAACCGGTTCTGGTATGGGCGCCACCTTGAATACGGCGGTCGGCAAGCATGCCTACACCCTCACCGACCGCGGTACCTGGCTGAGCTTCGCCAACAAGAGCGATTTCAAAGTCCTCGTCCAGGGCGACCCGAAGCTCTTCAACCAATACGGCGTGATCCTCGTCAATCCGGAGAAACACGCGCGCGTGAAAGCAGAGAAGGGAAAAGCGTTCGTCGACTGGTTGACGAGCGGCGAAGGACAAAAAGCCATCGCCAGCTACAAGATCGACGGACAACAGCTCTTCTTCCCGAACGCGCGTCCGGGAACCTAAAATCCGAAGATCCGGGCACGCTAGTTGGTCAGCGGTGACTTCGCCTTGTTCGTGAGGTTCAGCCGGCTCGCGAGCAATCCATCGGAAGCATTCGGATCCAACCAAATGCTTGGGCTCGATCGTCCGGTTCGTGCCGTCACGTCACGGGCGGCGGTCGCGCCAAACATCGCGATCACCGACAACGCTAACACACCCATCATGACTTGTTGACGCATACTCATCATCCGCCGAATCTGCGGCGTCGGCGATAAAATTTGCGTTTAAAATATTGGCTAAAAATGTCTTTACGGCGTTAACCCATGCCGCGTTCGCCGCGCCGCAAATAGCATCAGCGTGCGCGCCAAACCCAACCCGCGGACTTGGACTCTATGAAGCGGACTTGTGAAAGTACCCGCCGTCCGAGCCTCTCCGCCTCAGCGCATCGAGGCTCCAAGAGCCACCACCGGCAAAGACAAAATACAAGAAGACAAAGCAGAACAGGATGGCAGCATCGCCGCCGTTCACCAGCGGATAGATCTTCTCCGGTGAGTAATGGAACATCCAATAGGCAACGGCCATCTGACCGGAGAGGATGAAGGCCACCGGCCGCGTAAACAGGCCGACCACGAGCAGCGCGCCGCCGACCACCTCGAGAACGCCCGCGATCCAGGGCAGTGACAGAACCTCCGGCGAATGGGGGGACGGCGGAAAGCCGAAGAGCTTGGCCGAGCCGTGCTGGAAGAACAGAAGCGCCGCGACGATACGCAGGATGCTGAGGACGCGTGGCGCCCAAACGGTCTCAAGTGTATCCAAGGTCATGGCGGCTACCCCCCTTTTTGAGCTTCTGATGAGCGTTATAGGAACCGAGTGTAGCCCCTGGCCGACGGCCCGTCAGCACACGCCGTCGTTAGGAGATTTGGCAGAACACCGGTCGGAAATGGCAGGATTGGGGCCGCATCGTCCTCGTAGCGGACTTCATCGCATGAGCCGAAGCCTTTGAACGACTCGCAGCCATAAAAAACGGGGCGCCGTGGGGCCCCCCGTTTTTGTGCCTAGTCTTCGACGCGCGAACGTCGCGCCCGCAGCCTTATGCGGCGGCGCTGGCCTTTGCCGTGTCCACGGATGCGATCGTCTTCAGGATCTGCGAGGCGATCTGGTAGGGGTCGCCTTGCGAGTTCGGCCGGCGATCTTCGAGATAGCCCTTGTAGCCGTTCCTGGGGAACGAGTGCGGCACCCGGATCGATGCGCCACGATCAGCGACACCCCAGCTGAACTGGTCGATCGCCTGGGTCTCGTGCTTACCGGTCAACCGCATGTGATTGTCCGGGCCGTAGACTGCAATATGGTCCGCGCAGTTGCTCTCGAACGCATCCATCAGCGCCATGAAATATGCCTCGCCGCCGACTTCACGCAGATAAGTGGTGGAGAAGTTGGCGTGCATGCCCGAGCCGTTCCAGTCGGTGTCGCCAAGCGGCTTGCAGTGATATTCGACGTCGACGCCGTATTTCTCGGTAAGACGCTCCAGCAGGTAGCGCGCCATCCACATTTCGTCGGCGGCCTTCTTCGAGCCCTTGCCGAAGATCTGGAACTCCCATTGACCCTTCGCCACCTCGGCGTTGATGCCCTCGTGGTTGATCCCGGCCGCAAGACACAGGTCGAGATGCTCTTCGACGATCTCGCGTGCGGTCGAGCCAATCTGTGAGTAGCCGACGCCCGTGTAATACTTGCCCTGCGGCGACGGATAACCTTCGGCCGGGAAGCCGAGCGGGCGGCCGTCTTTATAGAAGAAGTACTCTTGCTCGAAGCCGAACCAGGCGCCCTCATCGTCCAGAATGGTCGCCCGCTTGTTTGTCGGATGCGGGGTCTCGCCGTCCGGCATCATGACTTCGCAAAGCACCAGCACACCGTCTTTCCGCGCAGCGTCTGGGAAAACGCGGATCGGCTTGAGGACGCAATCGGAGCTGCTGCCTTCGGCCTGCATCGTCGAGCTTCCATCGAAACCCCACAAGGGGAGCTCCTCAAGGGACGGAAAGCTGGCGTACTCCTTGATCTGTGTCTTGCCACGCAGATTCGGCGTCGGGGTGTAGCCGTCGAGCCAAATATACTCGAGTTTGTACTTGGTCATTGCGAATCCTTCATGGTGTTGAGACGTAAATTGAACGCGGGAATCCCATCGCAGCCATCAGAGGCAGACGGCCAACCGCGGACTCCCAAAGCAGCAAATGTGCCAAAGGGATAGGTGGGCCCCTGCTCACCCTGGACTTGCCCGCCGGAGCCGACTTGGGCCCAACCTGCGCGTTCACTTTTCGGTAATAAACTTCGTGGCTTAGGCGACGCTCGGCGACTCAGCAAAGCGCATCAGCGAACGAGGCATGCCACCCGCTCCAACGCCACGTGCCGCTGATGCGCGAAGCAGCAGACGAAAGAACAGCTGAAATAATAGTCATACCGCAAAATAAATATGCAAAGTGACCCCACTCCCCTGTATACGGGAACTCAAGCCTGCGTCGGTGCGCTGATTCATCGACACAGCATTTGAATGGAGAGAACCATGACGGCAAACGCATCTGAGGGGACTGCGAAAATCTACCAGTTCCCCAAGGGCGGCCGCGCTGGTCTGAGTAGCGGTCGCTATGAGACGAACCTCTCCGAGAACTTTGCAATGCCACGCATCGCAAAGCTCGCTTATGGCGGAGCCTCGTATCACGAGGCAGCCATTCGCGAAGAGCAACGTTCTCAGAGCAACTGACGGATTACATCCGTCAACATACGAAAAGGGCCGGCTTCCGAGAGAAGCGCGGCCCTTTTTATTGCGCGGGTGAAGCGACGCTTACGCCCTTGCGGGCCACGCGGTTTGCGCAGCATCGTCATCGCCGCTCTGAAACATCGAGAGCATGGGCTCATCCGTAAGCACCACCTCATCGAACACACCGAACCCGTTGAAACGATTCCCCAAGACTCGGCCATAAGCCCCGACCTGACCGATCTCCAAATAATCGCCTTCGGCGACGCAGGACGGCAGGACAAAGGGACCCGGCAGATAATCGGAGCTGTCGCACGTCGGGCCGTAAAGCACGAATTCAGCCTCGGGCGACGCCGTCCCAAGCCTCTCCGGCGTCACCAGCCGTGCCGGAAAACGGAAGCCGGAATAAGCGGCATCGAACAGCGTGCCGAACGCCCCGTCGTTGACATAGAGCGCGTTCCCGCGGCGCGCGTCCACGCGCACGATGACCGACTCCGCCTCGGCCACAAGCGCGCGGCCGGGCTCGCATAGAAGCTCGCAATTGTGTTTGACCGCGAGTTCGTCGGACGCCTTGACGATCTCCTCCATGAAGCTTGCAAGCGCCGGCGGATCCGAATGCGGATAGCGCGCCGGAAAGCCGCCGCCAATGTCGATGGCGTCCACCAGCACGCCCGAGGACAAGATGAGCTGTCCCACCTGATGCAGCGCCTCGCCAAAGGCGGCGGGCACCACGGCCTGGGAGCCCACGTGGAAGGTTATGCCGAGACGGGTGGCGCGCTGGCGTGCCTTGAGGAGCAAGGCAGGAGCTTCCTCTTGGCTCGCGCCGAATTTGCCTTCAAGCGGAATGAGACTGTGCGTGTTGGGGCAGGCGATCCGGAGGAACAGGGTCAGATCGTCGGCGCCGTCCGTCTCCTCGAGCACCTTGTCCAGCTCATCGGCGGAATCGAAGGCGAAGCGCCGAACCCCGAACTCCCGATAGGCGCGGGAGATGGCGCCGCGCGACTTGATCGGATTCATGAAATAGAGTTCGGCGCCCGGGACCCCCGCCATACGCTGAATCTCGACCAAGGATGCCACGTCGAACGCAGCAATGCCCGCCTCGACCAACGCATCGATCACTTGGGGCGTGTCGTTGGCCTTGGCCGCGTAAAGCACGCGGCCGGGAAAATTGGCGAGAAACCAAGCGGCCGCGCGCGACGCGGCATGCGGCCGAAGCGCTAGAACAGGCCGCTCTGGGCGGCGATGACGGAGAAGCTCCGCGGCGGAGGTGAAAACGTCCATCCCATGCGTACTCCCACACGAGATTGCCGATGTCGCTGCCCTTAGGCAGATGTCACTGCCCTTGGGCGAGTCCGCTTGCGAGCCGGCGTGCTCCCTAAGGAATTCAGCCATCCTTGTAAAGAAGTTTTGCCGTGATGGCCATATGCGTGTGCTGACGAATTTGGCCGCCTGCCCCCGGCTGACGATGGAGCGAAAAGCGTCCTATTCGACGGGTTTGGCGGCGACGGCTCCGGAACTGGACAGGATAGGGGTCGCAACGCTCGAATAGACCGGCTGTTGCAACAGGCCGAACGTCTTGCGCGCCGCGAGCCGCACCATGGCTGCCGTGTAGGCATAGATTTCCGCGCTGTCGACCGAGCCGTCGCCATTGCCGACCGGATAGAGATCGGCACTGCCGGCAAGCCCCTCGATCGCATACCGGGTGAAGAGCCCGATATCGTAGCTCGTGTCGATGAGCGCGCGCTGGCCCCGGTCGGCAGCGGCCAGCACAGTCACGCCCTCGCGTGGCTTGGACGGCAACGCGCTCCTCGTGGTCTCTGGCAGATTAGGCGGCAGAACGTAGGGCCCGTGATCGCGCCCGTAGGAACTCTCCAACAGCACGAGCACGGACTTCGCCTTCAGCGCCGCAAGATTGTCGTAGAGCGTCGACAAGGGGTAGCCGCTCCGCTCCTCCCGATAGGGCTCTGCGTCGACAGGCAGCATATAGGTGTCGCTGTGGCTCGAATTGGTGGCGCCGTGGCCGGAATAATAGACGACAACCTTGGCATCGGGCTGCGCGCGCACCAAGCGCGCCAACTCGCCATCCGAGCCCGGCACCGGGCCGAATACACGTTCGAAATCGGCCCTGCGCCCATTTCGCAGATCGATGATGCGGTCCTGACGGAAGCCGAGATGCTCGGTGAGGAAGAAATACATCGCACCCGCATCGCTGCGCGCCGTCTCGGCGGTCGGCAGGTTATCGTAGGCGTTGTTGCCGACGATAACGGCGATGGCCCCAGGATCTTCGGGCGCCGGGGGCAGAGCCCGGTAGAGTTCGCGGATTCGGCTGAAGGATTTCACGACATTGCCGTTGCCAACGCCCGGGCGCGGGATTTGTCGCGGCGGCATGCTGCAAAGTTCGAGATTTCCTTCGTCCTCGATGCGCCGGATGTCGTCCAGTGACAGATGCCCCTCGATCTGCACGCAGGAACGGCACCAGACCACCCCATACCGACTTTGAAGATCGTCGAGCTGCGCTTGGCTCAGCCCCTTGGGCGACGGCAAGCATCCCGCCGCGCAGGCCTTCGCCCTGACATCGTCGCCATGGGCGCGGCGCAGAACATCGATCAAATCCTTTGGCAGACAATCGATTTCGAGCCGTGTCGGCGGCAGTGGCGGCTCTTCCTCCACGACCGGTTCGAGATCCTCCTCTCCATCCGCAAGTGCGGCAGTGAGCGTCTCCCCGTCGGCATTCTTTTCCGCCGCCGCGGTATCATCCGAGGCCGCGGCTTCGCTGGGCTTAGGCTCTGTCTTGGGGTCGGGTTTGGGTTCGGTCTTCCTAGCTTCAGGCTCGGGTTCCGGCTTGAGCTTCGTTTCCTTGCAAAGCTGATCGATCTTCTTCAGCACGGGCTTGTCTAGAAAATCGCCATGGGATTTCAGCCCGTATTCGTTCTTGAAGTACCAATGGGCGGTCCAGGTATCCGCGTTCGCCTTCCCGTCGATCGGCCCCTTGTAATAGCCAAGCTTGGCGAAGCACCGCTGCACCCGGGCGGTCGTCTCGGCCTTCACATCACGGGGTTCGGCGGGCTCGGCCGTCGGCTCGGTCTCTGGCGTCACCACGGCGATGCGGGTCGGGGGCGTAATCGTCTGGGGGGGAACGGTCCCTAGCGGCAGCTGCGGCACCGCCGCTGATTCCGGTGGTTCGGCGTGGAGCACGGCCAAGGGCGCAACCGCACCCGGAACCGCTAGGACAAGCCCGAATATAAGGCTTCGCCAGCCTTTCAGTCTCCCCGCCATTGTAACCCTCAACGTAAAACCTGGGTGATCGCGCCAAACCGCGCACCAATTCAATACAATCCCGCAAATCCAGAGCAAGAGCTAGGCCAAGCCACACACTCTTTCGAGCCTCCAGAGCACGCTAGAGGGCGATGGCGGCGAGAGATTGGCGGCCCCCGCCATTACCCAGAAAAACTCATCGCACGACAAGCTTGATGGCCGTCCGGGCCAAATCCTCTGAGGCGTCGTCCGCGGCTTCAGGCCCGGACGTCTCGGCCCCATCGGGCGCATTATTTGCCGAAACCTTGTGCTTCTGCCCCGCGGCGACCTTAGCCGCCCCCTCCACCACGATCCGGCGTGTGAGGAACTGGCGGTAATTGCCGAGCGGCGTGAACTGCCGGGCCTTAAAATCGTGCTCGATGCCGTCGGCACCGACGCCCGTCGCATTGCAGATGGCGATCACGGTCTCCGTGCCCGGGTCCTTGAGCCTGAACTGGAACGGGGCGTCGGCATCCGGGAACTTCATTTCCGTATTGGCCGGCAGGAAATTGTCCTGCTGAAACGTGTTGGGGAAGATCACCGTGCCGTCACCCCCCGCCTCCACGTTGATGAGTGTCAGATGGCAGCCCTTGCTCGATTTGATGCTGAACACGGGAAGATCGTTCACGCGGTAATTGCTCTTGTCGGAAATGAGCGCGAGATCGAAGTCGTCAAAAAACACCTCGTTCTCATCACGGGTCTGCGCGACCGCAGTCGGCGTCAAAGCCGCAATCTCGATGGGCTTGTTGTCCGAGACCTTGGCGACGAGCTCAGGGAATTCGACCTCGAGGATTTGACGCGGCAGCACGCCCTGCTCCAGCCGCCGCTTGATACGGCCCAACGCGCCGCCAGCGTCGGCCAGGCTTTGCGACAGCGCATCGGCCCTGATCCCGTACTCCGCCGCGGCAACCCGAAGATCAACCGACTTTTCGTACGCCTTGGAGAGAAAGTTGATGCTCTCTACACCTTGCGTCTGCGAGTCGAGATCAGGATCGAGCCCAGCCGCCAACATCGCCTTGCGAAAACGCAATGCGTCCTGCGCGAGCAGCTTCTTCATCTCCTCTTGCGGCGCATAGAGCGCGCCGACTTTCTTGCGGATCTCCTTCGGAAAGCTCTCGTCGTGGAGGACATGCCCGCGGATGTCATCGGTGACCTGTCGAACGCCCTGGTTGTGGCAACCGAAGCAGGAGATCGCATTGGTCACCGCGCGATCCCGCTGGCTGTCATCCAGCACAATCTCGGTAGGCCCTTTAACGAGCCGTTCGCCCTCGGCCGTGTTGAGGTAGTAAGCCTGGAATCCGTTCGGCAGGCTGAAGATCGTCTCCCCACCGTCATGCTTGAACGCATCCGCGCCGAACGGGCCGAGCGGATGGACAAACAGGCTCTGCTTCGGTCTATCGCCTTTGAAATCGTAAGACGTCCAGAAGTAGCCCGTGGGAATGGCGTGTCGCTCGATTAGCCGATTGTGCTTTGAGACGCCGGACTTCTGAAAGCCGGCGCGCCGGGCGAGGAACGCCTCGATATTGGCTTTGACGTCGACGCCCTCTTGCCGTTCGAGCTCGGCGAACGTCGTCGGCAGTTTCAAGAGATCGTAGTACAGCGGCGGCCGCGCGGCGTTGAAGGCAAGCCAGTCCCCCCGCACCCAGGGAAGCTTCGAGCCTGTATCCCTCACCACCTGGTCATACGCGGGAACCTCGGGCGCCATGCCGTAAGGGTAGAGCCCGGCAAGACGCGCCCAATTTTCCGTCGTCCAGCCGATATCCGCGAGATTGAAAGCGATAATGGTCCGCTGTGGATCGACGGTCCGCAGCTTCAAGACATCGGGATTTGCGCTCAGGCTATTGAGCAGCTTCACAACACCCTGGCGATACCGCACCATGTCCGCATCGGAGACGCACGCATTATAGAAGTGCGAGAGCGTGACATAACGCATTCCACGGCGCCGATGCCGTTCCTGCGCGTCGATATCCTTGGCGATTGCCGTGACGACCGCCGCCTCGTCAAGCGGCGCACGATCCCCGCACGCCGCGGTGATCGTGTCGCCAAGCCCCTTGATCCAGTCATAGACCGCCTTGACGTCTTCCTCCGTCGGCTCAGCCTCGCAGTCGAACTCCTGGTAGCAATCGTAGGGCATGTCCTTCTTGGCGATCTGGATGAAGAGGCCCGAGCCGTCTGGATTTCCAGGCAGGATCAAGTCCGGATCGCGTGCGATCTCGTCGAGCGCCAGCACATTGCCGAAATTCTTCGCCGGCTTCTGGCGCTGCAGGCTCGGTCCCGCCTGATGGCACCGGGCGCAGTTCTTATCGAGGGCGCTGAAGGCGGCGCGCGCGGCCGGGTCCGATGGTGGAGCCATGTCGGGCGGCGCATTCTCCTCGGTCCCCGCAGGGACAAAGCCCGCCGCCATGCTCCCGAGCAAAGCGAGCGCGCCGAGGACTGGACGGATGCACCACCTCATCAAAGCCTCCAAAAGTCGCAAGGCCGGCCGACTTTAGCCGTCACTAAGCGACCGCAACTGAACCTGCCATGAACGGCAAATCTAGTCTCGAGCGGCATCATCGCTCGGTTTGGTCTTTGATTTCTTTACGGCATTAAGGCGCGGCGGCAGCGTCTTGAGGAAGGCCGCGATCGCGCTGCGATCCTCCGCCGAAAGCTTCGCCATATTCTCCTGCACCGGCACCATGGCTTCACCGATCACATCGAAATCGGGTGTGGTTCCGGTCTCCAACAGATAGGCAATGTCCTCTTCGGTCCAGTCGCCGATGCCGTGCTCGCTCGGGGTGATATTGGGGACTGTCCCCTTCCCCGCCAAATCTTTGGCGCCGGCAAAGGCCTTGGAGTCCACGATGCCGCCAAGCGGGTTGCGGGGCGAATGACACTCCCCGCAATGGGCCGGCCCCAACACCAGATACGCGCCGCGATTCACCGCGTCGCTCGCGTCCGCATCGGGCTCGAACGTTTCACCGTCGACATAGAGCCGTTGGAACAGCCCGACCCCGCGGCGGATGTTGTAGGGGAAGCGCAGCGCGTGTTGCGGCGTGGCGTTGTGCACGGCCGGGAGCGTATCGAGATAGGCCTTGAGGTCGATGAGATCCTCGAAGGTCATGCGCTGATACGAGGTGTAGGGAAACGCCGGATAGAGATGGACACCGCCCGGCGCCACCCCGCGTTTCATGGCGTTGACGAAATCGAGCGTCGTCCAGTCGCCGATGCCCGTCTCTTTGTCGGGTGAGATGCTCGGCACGTAGAACGTACCGACTTCGGTCTTCAGGCAACGCCCGCCGGCGAGCACCGTCTCATCCTTAATGTCGAGATCGTCGCACTTGCCCGCGGGCACGGCGTGACACTCGGCGCAGCCGCCGGCAATGAACATGGTCTCGCCGTTCTCGGTGTTCGGGGCGTGGTCTGGCAGCGCCGACGCGGGCACCGTGATCGGCATGGTGACAAGATAGAAGGCGATCGCGCCCGCGGCGATCAACGCAATGACGATCAAGAAAGCTTTGCGCAAAGAGCCTGTCCTCCCGGGCCGCATCCTGCCATGCAGGCACAACGCGTTCCACCGGAGGCGTCAAGGCATGGGCAGCGCACGCCCTTCTTCCAGCACGTCCCAGCCACACTGCACGGCAGGCCGCTCGGCAATCGCCACATACCAGCGTTTGACGTTCGGATGGTCGGCGAAGTCCACGGTCTGCCATTCGAAGCGGGAGATCCACGGCCAGATCGCGATATCGGCGATGGAATAGTCGCCGGCGACATACGCGACGTCGCCCAGGCGCTTATCGAGCACGGCCCACAGCCGCTTCGCCTCCTTGGCATAGCGCTCTTCGGCGTAGCTGCTCTTGCCCGGGTTGAACTTCACGAAGTGGTGGGTTTGTCCGAGGAACGGTCCGGCGCCGCCCATCTGCCACATGAGCCACTCCACCACCCGCCATTTCGTCGGAAAGTCTTGCGCCCAGAGCTTGCCGGTCTTCTCCGCGAGGTAGAGCAGGATGGCGCCCGACTCCATGAGATGCAGGCCGTTGTCATGATCGATGATGGCCGGGATCTTGTTGTTCGGCGACACTTTCAGAAAGTCCGGAGCGAACTGCTCATCCTTGGTGATGTCGATCGGGTGGACGCGATAGGGCAGACCCACCTCCTCCAACATGATCGACACCTTCTGTCCGTTCGGCGTCATCCAGGTATAGAGATCGATCATGTCCCCCTCATTCCGTTCTCGATGCCGTGTGCATCTCGCAACGCACATGAGGTCGTTCGCAGTTGCGGAAAATTTGATTCACCAAGTCTTCATCCCCCCGCCTCCCTATCGCCCGAAACCCGACGCGCCAACGCCACAGGCGGCTGTTAGCCAGAACAGCATGAGCGCCGCCGTTCGATGCGTGCGCCGAGGGGAGGAAGAGATGCTCAATTGTGCCCATGTAGACAATCAACTCCATAAGGGCCCTGCGTCGAGCCATTCGAACTTCGCCCGCTATGCGATCTACTACACACCACAGCCCGGAACCGCACTCGCGGCATTCGGCCGCTCCTGGTTCGGGCGCGCCAATGATGGCGCCACGTTACAGGCCTTCTCCACCTCGGGGTTGTCGGGCTCAAGCGTGACCAACGTCACCCCACTGCCGGCACGCTACTCAGGGCTGCACGCGGTGGTACGTCCCCCGTTTGCCCTGCGCGAGGATGCCGCCTTTGAGGATGTGCGAACCCGGCTGATCAACTTCTCGGCGCGCCGCAAGCCCGTCGAGACCGGCCCCCTGACGCTTGCCCGTTCTGGCCATCACCTCGTCTTGCGTCCCCTGGAGCCTGAACCCGCCCTCGATTGGCTGGCGACACAGTGCGTCAACGCCTTCGAGGAGTTCGCGGCAGACCCCCTCGAGGATGACGAAGAGCACCGCCATCTCAGCAATTACCAGCGCCTTCTCCTGAGAAGCTACGGCCACCCTCATGTCATGAGCGAATACCAATTCGCGATCACATTGACCGGTCCGCTCGACCCGGCTCATCTGGAGCGCGTGTCCCAGGCACTGTGGCCTGTTATCGAGGATATCTGTGCCGACGGCGTCACCATTGATGGCCTGTCGCTGTTCGGCGATGCGGGCGGACGCATGCCCATGCGCCTCATCGGGCGCCACGGGCTCGGCGCCTGACCTCGAACCGGCTGGCTGCGGCCCCCGCTTCGGAGTGGGCCTAAGTTTTGACACACGGCTCCGCCACCGTCGTGTCGCTGGGGAGACACGGGGGTTCCGGATGCCCAATTACGAGGAGATCCTGGCGTTTCTTGGCGCCAATCCGCCGCAACACGAGGCAGAACGAGAGCTTCACGCCTCGCTTCTCGAACTGCTCGCCAAGTGTCTCCGCGCGGAGCAGATAACCACCGACGATGATGAGACTTTGGACCCGAGCGAGATTCGCTGGGTGACCGTGAACTAGCGCCAGCCATCAAGCTGCAGACGCCAAATGGCCGGGCTCGCCCCGGCCATTTTCATTTATGGTCACGCTGACACAGCAGGACGCACGGGAGCGAACGCATGAGCAAAGTCGCTTGGATCGGGCTCGGCGTGATGGGGTATCCCATGGCCGCCCACCTCAAAGCCCGCGGGCATCACGACGTGACAGTATTCAACCGCAGCCCCAAGAAGGCGGAAGCGTGGGTGGCGGACCATGGCGGAACGCATGCCCACACACCCGCCGAGGCGGCCGACGGCGCCGACTTCGTCTTTGCCTGCGTCGGCAACGACAACGATCTCCGCGAGGTGACCCTTGGTGCGGATGGCATTTTCCATACGCTCAAATCCGGCGCCGTCTTTGTCGACCACACCACGGCCTCCGCCACGATCGCCCGTGAGTTGCATGAGGCGGCAAAGGATCGTGGCGCGGGCGCCCTCGACGCGCCCGTGTCGGGCGGCCAGTCCGGCGCCGAAGGCGGCACACTCACGGTCATGGTGGGCGGCGAGGACGCAGACTTCGCCAAGGCGAAGCCGGTGATCGAGAGCTATGCGCGCGCGGTCAATCTCATCGGCCCCTCGGGTTCGGGCCAGCTGACCAAGATGGTCAACCAGATCTGCATCGCCGGCCTCATCCAAGGGCTCGCCGAGGCGCTTCATTTCGGCATGCGTGCCGGCCTCGATATCGAGAAGGTAATCGCCACCATCTCCAAGGGCGCCGCGCAATCCTGGCAGATGGACAATCGCTGGCAGACCATGATCGAAGGGGAGTTCGATTTCGGCTTCGCCGTCGATTGGGTGCGCAAGGACTTCGCCATCTGCCTCGACGAGGCGCGCAAGAACGGCGCGCGCCTGCCCGTGACCGCGCTCGTCGATCAGTTCTATGCAGAGATCCAGGAGATAGGCGGCAAGCGCTGGGATACGTCCAGCTTGATCGCGCGTCTCGAGCGCGAATAGCCGAGCGGATTAAGGCCGCTTCTCCTCCGCGGCGTAGCCGAGCGGCAACGCGGTGGTGAACTTGATCTGCTCCATGGCAAAGGCGGAGCTCACGTCGGAGAGTTCGATCCGGGAAATCAGCCGCTTGTAGAACGTGTCATAGCGTTCGATGTCGGGTACCACGACGCGCAGCAGGTAATCGACCTGCCCGCTCATCCGGTAGAACTCGACCACCTCGGGGAAATCCTCGAGCGCGGCATGGAATCGCTCCAGCCATTCCTTGGTGTGATTGCTCGTGGTGATGGACACGAACACCGTCACGCCCACATTGACCTGCTTGGGATCGAGCAAGGCAACGCGCCGCTCGATCACACCCTGCTCTTCGAGCTTCTGGATGCGGCGCCAACAGGGCGTCGTGGACAGCCCGATCTGCTTGCCGATCTCCGCCACCGGCAGGGTGCAGTCCTTCTGTAGGATATCCAGGATCTTGCGGTCCATCCGGTCGAGCATCGCCAAGCCTGACAAAATTATTGAGTAAAATCAGCAATGCCGAGAACAGTGTTCCTAAAAACTCGGCACTGACAGCGATCAATAGATTATTTTTCCAAGACCCGCAAGAAAACTACAGGAGCCGGCGCACTTCCTGCCGCAGCACCGGCAAGAGCTCCGCCTCGAACCAGGGGTTCTTCTTCAGCCAGGCATTATTGCGCCAGGAGGGATGAGGCAGCGGAAAGACGCGCGGATGCCGTTTCGTCTTCAGGTGCGCGCGCCAACGCAGCATCGTCTCTTGCAGAGTCTTCCCGCGCGATGGGCCCAGATGAAAGTCCTGGGCGTAGGCTCCCACCGCCAGCACGAGCTCGATCTGCGGAAGCGCAGCGAAGAGTCGCCGATGCCACAGCGCCGCGCATTCCCGCCGTGGCGGAAGATCGCCACCCTTGTCGTCCTGGCCCGGAAAGCAGAACCCCATGGGCACAATGGCAACGCGGGCTTCGTCGTAGAACTCGTTCGCCGTCACCCCCATCCAAGCGCGCAAACGCTCGCCGGACGGGTCCGAGAAAGGCGTGCCGGATGCATGGACCCGGGTACCCGGCGCCTGCCCGCAAACCGCAAGGCGCGCCGTAGCACTCGCCCGCAACACAGGCCGTGGCGCATGTGGCAGCGCCTTGCCGCGCGGGCTGTCGACACAGACGCGGCAAGCGCGGATTGATTCAACAACGTCAGCGAGCTCAGCCATGGCAGCGACCGAAAGAGACAGCCGTCATAGATCGATGGTCATGCCGTCCTCGGCGATCATATAGCGAGAGGTATCGACCTCCGCGATTTTCGCCAGCATGTCCTCTCCCATATGGGTCAGCAGGATCTGCTTCGCGCCAAGCTTCTCGTAATTGGCGTCGATCGTCCTGTAATCGAGATGGATCGGAAGCGTCACATCGTATTGAAAGCATTCGCTGATGAAGAGGTCGGCATCGCGCGCCACCGCGTACAGGGCCTCGACCCAACCCGTGTCACCGGTAAACGCGACAACCCGGTCATCGACTTTGAATCTGAGCGCATAAGGCGGTGCGCCCGAGGGGTGATGCACCTCGAACGGGTTCACGACGACACCACCGAATTCGAGGTGCGTCTGCTCCTCGTACTCGACGAAAACCAGATCGAAGCCGCGTTCGGCCGTGGTTGCGTTGGGATAGAGCGCTTCCGCCAGCGCTACGAACCGCGCCTCGATGCCTTTTGGCCCCGCGACCACCAAGGGGTGCGTCCGCTTGCTCACATATTTGGCGTCGATCAGCAGCCACGGCAGGCCGCCGAAATGGTCGCCATGCAGATGGCTGATAAACACCGTGTCGATGTCGTTCGGGCTGATCCCTAGTCGGTGCATTCCGATCAGCGACGTCGCTCCGCAGTCGATGAGGAACGTCGAGGCGCTGGAGCGCACGCAAAACGATGTCTGGAGACGGCTGCCGGCGCCGAAGGCATCGCCACAACCGATCACGGTAAGCTGCATAAAGTTCCTAACTTAGCCAATCCGGCTCCCCCGAGCCTTCTGATAGGAAATGTGGCGCTTGATGTCGGGCTTCAAGGTCCCGTATCAGGCCGGCGCGAGAGTAAACGCACCGTTAGGGATTTGCGCAGATAGTTCTCGTTAAGCCTAAATGGGGGACGTAGGCGCGGGCTCTGTCCTGTGCGGTATGTCGTTGAGCCCAAGAGGTTTTTTGTGTGGGACAGCTGCGGGTCGAGTTAAGTCATGTCAGGAGGCGCGTCAGCCGAAACCCCCCGGGTTCACGCCGGCTCGGCCAATAATCAAAAGCGTCGCGCCTATCGCAGCGTCCAGGAAGCCCGCGAAAAGCTCACCTACAAGTCTGGTCACAAGCCGGAGTTCGAATACGAGCTCCTGATGATGTTCGTGAAAAACGAACTGTCGGCGGCCGTGACCACGCCGCTTCTCGCCATCATCGTCGCCATGGGCGCCATGTTCTGGGCTCCCCCGCGCGAACTGCTCTTGTGGCTCTGCGCTGTCTTCGTGGCCAAGGGCATTCTCATCACGATCTGTCGCCAGTTCGCCAGAGCGCCGCAGGAAGACATCAATACCCCCGTGTGGCGCGCCAAGATTACGGCTGCGGAGTTCCTCTACAGCGTGACATGGGCAACGGTTGTCTTCATCAGTCCGGAGACACAGGGCGAAACCGCGCACACCTTTATCTTCGCCTCGCTTTTGGTCGTCATCTCGATGCGCATGCTGTTCGCATCGACGGTCATGCCCGTCGTCTATGCGGGCACCTTGCCCATGACGGTCGCCATCGTCTTCCGCTTCGCGCTTCTGGACAACCCGTTCTTCTGGGCGATGGCCGCCATGGCGATCGGTGTGCACATCTACTTCATTTGGCTGATGAACGGCTTCAACTCCACCGTGATGGCCATGCTGGAATACCGCGCCGAGAAGGACGCGCTGATCGGCGAGCTCGAGCAATCGAAGTCGATCTCCGACGATGCCCGCTTGCGCGCGGAGGAGGCCAACCTGGCCAAGTCGCGCTTCCTCGCCACGATGAGTCACGAACTGCGCACGCCGCTCAACGCCATCCTCGGCTTTTCCGAGATCATGCGCGGAGAGATCCTGGGGCCGCATGCAAACCCCACCTACAAGGAATACGCCAACGACATTCACGAAAGCGGCCAGCACCTTTTGACGCTGATCAACGAGATCCTCGATATCAGCCGCATTGAAGCCGGGCGTTACGAGTTGAACGAGGGCCCCGTGACCCTTGCCGACGTTGTCGAGGACTGCCACCGCTTGATGCGGGTGCGCGCCGAGAACAAGGGCCTCAAGATCGTGGAGGCCTTCGAGGAGAACCTGCCGCAAGTCTGGGCCGACGAGCGCGCGATGCGGCAGATTTGCCTCAACCTCGTGTCCAACGCCATCAAGTTCACGCCGACAGGCGGTACAATTACGCTCAAGGTCGGCCGCACGCCGCTTGGCGGGCAATTCTTAAGCGTGAAGGATACCGGCCCCGGCATCCCGGAGAACGAAATCCCTCGGGTTCTGCGCAGTTTCGGCCAGGGCTCGCTCGCGCACCAGACGGCGGAAGGCGGAACGGGGCTTGGTCTTCCCATCACCAAGGGGCTGACCGAGCTGCATGACGGAAACTTCGATCTCAAGAGCAAGCTCCGCTACGGCACGGAGGTGACCATCTCGCTGCCCCGGAGCCGCGTCATGGAGGCGTTGCCGCGTCTCGCCGAGCCCGGCGAGGAGCAGGCCGAGACCCAGCACGTGCCCTGGCGCCCCGAACGCGACAAACGCGCAAGCTAGGCGCTCTTGTCGCGGCCTCGCCTCCCGCCGCGACCTGTGGGACAATTGCCCACCCCAGCCGGACTGCCTACATAGTTCGAGGGACATTCGACCGGTAGGGACCTTTTGGAAACGCCTTGCGTCAATATTTGCCTGCTCGACGAGACGTTCGGCCTTTGCGTCGGCTGCGGCCGTAGTGGCGATGAGATCGCGAGCTGGGCGATCATGACGCCCGCCGACCGTCGTGCCATTATGGCGGTCCTGCCCGATCGCCTTGAGCTCCTGGAGCGCCGGGCGAAAGTGAAAGGGTCCCGCGCGTGACCACCTGGGCCGCTCTGTTCATTCTTGCGCTCGCCGCCATGATGTTGGTGAGCAGCGAGTCCGGCATGATTGCAGGCCTCGACGCCACCACCTTCGGCTACGTGGCTTTCCTTCTCGCGCTTCTCGTCTATGTGGCCGGCGGGCTCATGACGCGCTATGCGGGCGGCGCCAACGCCATGGTCCGCGATGCGGTGACCTGGCTCGCCCTCGGTCTCGGCCTGGTTGCCCTCTATGCCTACAAGGACGAGATCACGCCGATCGCGGCGCGGGTCGTCGGCGAGCTTCTTCCCGGCACGGCCATGACCGTCGAGACCAGCGCCGGCGGGCTAACCGAGGTCAAGATCCGGCGGCGCCTCGACGGCCATTTCACGGCCAAGGTGGACGTGAACGGTAAGACGGTCTCCATGATCGTGGATACCGGGGCTTCATCCATCGTCTTGACGCCGGAAGACGCCAAAAGGGCCGGTGTCGACCCGGACAAACTCACCTATCGGGTGCCGGTATTGACGGCCAATGGCCGCACCGTGGCGGCCCGGGTGCGCCTCGACGCGGTGTCGATCGGCCCTCTCGACCGGACCAAGGTCGACGCCCTGGTGGCCCAGCCCGGGGCCCTCACCCAGAGCCTGCTCGGTATGAGTTTTTTAAGCCGCCTCCGGTCCTATGAGTTCTCGGGCGATTTCCTGACCTTGCGCGGCTGACGCCCGCGAAAATCGATCGGATCGGGAGCGAGGCGTTTCGCGTTCCGCCACCAAACATATGCTGTGGGAAGCGATACAGTGGGGCGCGCTCGCGCTCGGCATCGTTGCCGTCATTTATTTCTTCGACGATCTCCGCACGGTGTTCCGTCCAAACAACGCCCTGCCGACGCTGGCCGAAGCGATGCGGGATCGCCCGGCCGAGCCCGCGGAAAACGGATCGGGCTTTGAGCGGACGGTCAAACTGCGAGCCGATGCCAATGGTCATTTCGTGCTCAAGGCAGCTGTAAACGAGCGCCTGGCAACTTTCGTGGCCGACACTGGCGCCACCTATGTTGTGGTCACCTATGAGGACGCCGAACGCCTGGGCTGTCCCCGCACAATCTCGACTTCACGGCCCCGGTTCAGACCGCAAACGGAATTGCCCACGTGGCGCCGGTAAGTTTGGACCGTGTCCGTGTCGAAGACATCACTATTCGTAACGTGCCGGCCGCCGTGGCCGAAAAGGGTGCCCTCGGTACCAGCCTACTCGGCATGAGCTTCTTGAGCAGGTTGAAGAACTTCCAGATTCAACAGGGCGAGCTGGTCCTCACCCAATAAGACCCCCCAATAATCCGCCAATCCATCTAGGAGTGGTGGCACAAGGGGAAACTCTGCTATGGCCACGGGGTTACTGTGAAGGCCCCCTTCCGCAGTCGTTTTCCATGGAGTGAGAATGTTCCCGAAGCCGCGCCAAGACCTCGTCCCCAATACCGCAGAGTTTGAACGCTTACCCCTGGTCAAGGTGACCGGGTTCCGCGAATACGATGCGCGCTGGCTCTTCCCGCAAGAGGTCAACTTGCTCGGCATGGAAGCCGTGGGGCTCGGCCTGACCACGTTGATGCGCGAGCGCGGCGTTCCCGTCCGCATTGTGGTCGGTCACGACTTCCGCTCGTACTCCTCGGCCATCAAGGCAGCGCTGGTCACCGGCCTCCTCGCCGGCGGCGCCGAGGTGCACGACATTGGGCTGGCGCTGTCACCCATGGCCTATTTCGCTCAGTTCGACCTCGAGGTCGAAGGCGTGGCCATGGTCACGGCCAGCCACAACGATAATGGCTGGACCGGGATCAAGATGGGTATCGATCGGCCCCTCACCTTTTCGCCCGACGACATGACGGCGCTGAAAGAGATCGTGATGAACGCCAAGTTCGCGCCCTATCACGAAGGTGCGCGTTACATCTACGTGCCGGATATGCCCGAGCGCTATATGGCGGACTTGCTCAAACATCCGAAGTTCAAGCGGCGCTTGAAAGTCGTTGTCTCTTGCGGCAACGGCACTGCAGGCGCATTCGCGCCGGAAGTCCTGTCAAAGCTGGGCTGCGAGGTCATCCCCCTCAATTGCGAGCTCGACCACAGCTTCCCCGCGCACAATCCGAACCCGGAAGATCTCGCCATGCTCAACGCTACGCGCGATGCGGTGCTCGAGCACAAAGCCGACCTTGCGCTGGTCTTCGACGGCGACGGCGACCGCTGCGGCGTGGTCGACAACACTGGCGAAGCGATTTTCGCCGACAAGGTCGGCGTCATGCTGGCCCGGGATATCTCCGCCCTGAACAAGAACGCGCATTTCGTCGTCGACGTGAAGTCCACCGGGCTGTTCAAAACCGATCCCGTGCTCATCGAAAACGGCGCCGAGACCGCCTACTGGAAGACGGGGCATTCCTACATCAAGCGTTACAGCCATGAGACCGGGGCGCTTGTGGGATTCGAAAAGTCCGGCCATTTCTTCTTCAATCCGCCCATCGGCCGGGGTTATGACGACGGCCTGGTTGCAGCAATCGCGGTGCTCGACATGCTCGACCGCAACCCGGACAAGACTCTCGTCGAGCTTAAGGATGCGCTGCCGCGTACGTGGCAGTCACCCACCATGTCGCCTCATTGCGACGACGAGACCAAATACGGCGTGGTCGACCGGGTGGTGAAGCATTTCGAGGACGTCACCGCGAAGGGCGGCAAGCTTGCCGGGCAGAATATCCGTGAACTGATCACAGTGAACGGTATCCGGATCGTGCTCGACGACGGTACCTGGGGACTCGTGCGCGCCTCATCCAACAAACCGGAGCTCGTCGTCGTGGTGGAAAGTCCCACCTCGGAAGAAAACATGCGCGCCATCTTCGCCGAGATCGACGCTGAACTCGCCAAGCATCCGGAAGTCGGGGAGTACAATCAGAAGATCTAGGAGGTTGCGTCCGTGAAGTTGCAATAGAACCGTCAGATCTCTGTCGCAAATTTGCAATCCGAATCTGGTTCCTTGCACGCCTGACATGATCAACTTCGATTACACAAGCGTTGTCTTTGCAGTGGGCCTCACCGTCGGCGTGACGCTCGACCTTCTTCTGCTTCGCACGCTCCTCGCTCCGCCCTTCCGCATCTGGCCCACGCCGGAACCGGGAAGCTGGCAGAGCCTCACCTTTTGGGGACTGTTTCGCGGCTGCATGGTCCTGACCTTCGTCGTCGCAATATTGGATTGGAACAGCGCGGACCTGATCGACTGGAGTCGATTCATCATCGGCGCGCCGCTGTTCCTCGTTGGCTTCGGCATCACCGTGTTCGGTTATTTCAATCTCGGCCTGGGCAATACCTATTGCGGAGCCGACGGTCTGGTGAGCCACGGCCTCTACCGCTTCAGCCGCAACCCGCAATATGCCTCGTCCATCATGGGGCTTGTCGGCCTGGTCATTTGCGCGAACTCCTGGCTCGCCCTCCCCCTCGCATTATTGATGAGTGGCGCGTATGTGCTGATGGCGCTTGTCGAGGAAGCGTGGCTCGACCAGCATTACGGCGCCTCCTATCACGCCTATCGCGAGCGCACCGCCCGCTTCTTCGATGTTCAAGGGCTGGTCCTCGCGGTCATCGAAAAGAAACAGCCCTCCCGCCGCACGGGCTAATCCCCGCAAATCAGCGCTTTTTTGGTCCTCCGGATCAAAAGGAGGCCCATCGGAAATCCCTTGGTTTTTGATCGGAATTTCCTATGAACATTGTACCGCGCGCCGGCCTTCCTACATGTTTGTGGATGGGCTTCCGGGGAGGGGAACGCGTTGCCAACATTGAGACAATTGGAATACCTGGTCGCCGTCGCCGATACCCGGCATTTCGGCCGCGCGGCGGAGCGCGTGCACATCACCCAACCCACTTTGAGCGAGCAACTGCGGACCTTGGAGAAGCGCCTCGGCGTGCAGCTCGTGGAGCGCTCGCGCTCCAACGTGGTGGTGACGCCGCTTGGCTTCGAGGTGGTCGAGATTGCCCGCCGCATGCTGCGCGACGCCCAGCGCATCCGCGACGTCACCGGCTATGTCGGCTCCGGCATGGGGGGCGTCGTGCGCCTAGGGCTACCTTTCACCATCGGCTCCTATCTTCTCCCCCGCGTCGTTCCCCACCTTCATGAGCGCTACCCACATCTCAAGCTCTATGCCCGCGAGGACTTCCCGCACGTCTTGCCGCGTGGGCTTATCGAAGGGCTCCATGATGTCATCGTTGCGCCGCTGCCCGTCGCTCAAAGCGGGCTGAACGTGGCTGTTCTGTTCGAAGAGCCTATTTATCTCGCCGTCCCCGTCGACCACGCACTCGCGCAGCGCGACGATATCAAGATCCACGATCTCGCCGGCGTCGACCTTCTGGCCCTCAGCCCGGGGCATCAGCTGCGCGATCTCGTCGTGAACTTGGCCGCGGAGTCCGGCGCCAATGTCCGCTTCGACTACGAAGGCACCAGCCTCGATACGTTGCGCGAGATGATGGCCACAGGCTTGGGCGTCAGCCTGCTACCCGGACTCTATGTGCGCAGCGTCATACGCAACGATCCACGCTTCAAGACATTCGAGATCGGCCGCCGCGGTCTCAAGCGCACCATCGGCATGCTCTGGCGCAAGACCAAGGTGAACCAACCCAATTTTGAACGGCTGGCGACACTGTTCCGGGAGACAGTCGAGAAGGAATTCGCCGACACCCGCGCCAAAGAGCCGATCGAATAGACCAGTACCGTTTGGAGATCCTCTATGGACGCCTTGCAAGAACTGGTTATGGGCAAGCCCATCTGGATGTGGGCCCTCTTCATGTCGATCGTGCTCGCGCTCCTCGTCCTCGACCTCGGCCTTTTTCACCGCAAGACGCGCGAGATCGGCGTCACCGAGAGCCTGGTTCTCAGCGCTTTCTACATCACCATCGGCCTTTCCTTCGGCGCCTGGGTTTGGATCAACCTGGGTGCCGCCAGCGGCAAGGAATACCTCACCGGCTTCCTGGTCGAGAAGACGCTGTCGATGGACAACATCTTCGTGATTTCTCTGGTGTTCTCCTATTTCGGCATTCCGCGTCTCTATCAGCACCGCGTCTTGTTCTGGGGCATTCTCGGCGTCATCTTATTACGCGGCATCGTCATCGGCCTGGGCGCTCTGCTGGTCGCGAAGTTCCACTGGGTGCTCTACATCTTCGCACTGCTCCTGGTCGTGACCGGCATCAAAATGCTGTTCGTGAGCGACGACGTCCCGCACATCGAGAAGAATCCCGCCCTCAAACTGATCCGGCGGCTCTTCCGCATCACGCCAGAGCTGCACGGCAACCGCTTCTTTATGCGGCTTCCCAGCGAGAAGACGGGCGTCGTGGTTACCTGGGTGACCCCGCTCTTCGTTGCCATGATCCTGATCGAGATCGTCGACGTGATCTTCGCGCTCGACAGCGTGCCGGCGATCTTCGCCATCACCACGGACCCGTTCATCGTCTACACGTCGAACATCTTCGCCATTTTGGGCTTGCGGGCGCTCTATTTCGCGCTCGCCGCCGTCATCGACCGCTTCACCTATCTGAAGCCGGCCCTCGCCTTGGTACTGGTGTTCATCGGATCGAAGATCTTCGTCGCCGACATCGCCGGTTGGGAGAAGTTCCCGGCCGCCATCTCGCTTGGCGTGACCTTGGGGCTCATCACCGGGGGCATCGCCTATTCGCTGTGGCGCACCCAGCGGCAGACTCCGGTCAACTCCTGAGAGCTATTCTTGAGAGCTATTCCGCCGCGACCGGCTGGCGCGCACCCAAAACGATGTCGCGTGCTTGCGCCAACACCTCGATGCCGGCGCCATCAAGATGCGCGTTCTCGGCGATATGGCGGCGGAAGGCCCGCGCCCGGGGCTGACCGTGGAACAGGCCGAGGATGTGCCGGGTCACGGCATTGAGCCGCACCCCGCGGGCAAGCTCCCGCTCCACGTACGGCATGAACCCATCGAGCACATCCGCGCGTGACGGCGGTGGCGTATTGTCCCCGTATAGCGCCCGGTCGACCTCGGCCAAAAGATACGGATCGGCATAGGCGGCACGGCCCAGCATCACGCCATCGACCGCTTCGAGATGCGGCGCCGCTTCTTCCAGCGAAGCGATCCCGCCATTGATGATGATTGCAAGATCGGGACGCCGCGCCTTCAGGCGATGCACGCGGATATGGTCGAGTGGCGGCACGTCGCGGTTTTCCTTGGGGCTCAAACCGTCGAGCCAGGCTTTGCGCGCATGCACGATGAAGGTCTCACAACCGGCGTCCGCGACCGTGTCGATGAACGCATCGAGGCTTTCCTCCGCGTCCTGGTCGTCAATGCCGATTCGGCATTTCACGGTCACGGGAATCGGAACAGCGTCTTTCATCGCATTGACGCAATCCGCCACAAGCGCCGGCTCCGCCATGAGGCACGCGCCGAAGCGCCCCGATTGCACCCGGTCCGACGGGCAGCCGATATTGAGATTGATCTCGTCGTAGCCGTGGGCCGCACCGATGCCCGCGACCTCTGCCAGCTTCCTCGGATCGCTGCCGCCGAGCTGAAGCCCGACCGGATGCTCGGCCGCATCAAAACCGAGCACCCGCTCCAGGTCGCCATAGAGCACGGCCTCGGCAGTCACCATCTCGGTATAGAGAAACGCACGCTTGGAGATCAGCCGCAGGAAATAGCGGCAGTGGCGGTCGGTCCACTCCATCATCGGCGCGACGCAAAAGCGGTGTGAGTCTGGTTTCAAAGGCTTACGCTCTCGACGGGAATCTGGCTCTGAACATGGCGTCGGGGCGCCACAGGCGCAAGCCGCCTTAGCTCGAGTCGCTTTAGGGCGCCGCAGCCTCTTCGCCCTCGGGATCGTCCTCGCCGGCCCCCGGTTCCGGTTCGGGCTCGGGCGGCGCGAGCGGATGGGGCTGGGAAATCATATAGGCCGCCACGTCCCAAGCCTCCTGCACCGTGAGCACGGGCGCACGGTAGTCGGCGCCGACGGGCATGTTGGCGCGGATATAGGACGCGGCATAGGCGATCTGCCCCATGCCCGCACCGCCGTTGAAGGCCCCCTCGCCCCAAAGCGGCGGCACGTAATAGCCGACTTCCGGAGGCTGCTTGGCTTCCCCTTGCCCACCCTCACCATGGCAGGCCGCGCAACGCTGCGCGTAGATCGTAACACCGCGCCTGGAATCCGGCACCTCGGTGGGCAGCGCGATCGGCATGAGCCCCATGCCCGGCAAGCGCACGCCCTCCGGCGTATCCTTGCCGACGAACTCGATATAGGCGATGAGCGCCGCCATCTCTTGGCTGTCGTCCGGCAGAGCCCGGCCATTCAGGCCGAGTTCCATGCAGCCATTGATGCGGTCGGGGAGCGTGACCACCTTATTGTTGACCATCATCGGAAAGGTCGCGGTGGTCGAGACGAATGGCGCGGCGAAGGGCTGAAGTCCCGCCTTCAAATGGCAGCTCTGACAGGAGAGGTCGTTACCGCCATAGGCCATGGCCGGGTCTTCCGCGCTTCTGCCGATATAGCGCGGCGTGTTGACGATCAGCGCGTGGCCGTAGCGAATGAGATCGTTCTCCGGCCCCGGGCCGAGCGTGGAGATATCGATATCGTAATGGGCGGCCTGCTTATCCCAAAGAAGATAGCCGACGCCAAATCCCGCCAAGGCCGCAAGGGCGATACAGATCTCAAAAACAACCGTTCGCAAGAGAAGGCCCCCCAAACAAGCTTGCGCTGCACCCTATGCCAGGCGCGCCCGTGCCAAACGGGATGAATCACTATATGAGCCTAGAGTCCCCAGGGTCCTGAAAGCATGACAGAAGCCGCATCTTCCGACGCCCATCTCGCCATCGACCCCGTCTGTGGCATGAAGGTCGATCCGCATGTGGGTAAGCCCACGCATGACTACCAGGGCCACACCTATCATTTCTGCTCGGCCGGATGTCAGGCGAAATTTGCCCCAGACCCCGAGCGCTACCTGAACAAGCAGGACAAGCCGGCGCCAGCGCCGCCCGGCACCCTCTACACCTGCCCCATGCATCCGGAGATCGTGCAAGAGGGCCCCGGCCCCTGCCCCATTTGCGGCATGGCGCTGGAGCCCATGGGCGTATTGCCGGAAGACGCGCCGAACGAAGAGCTGATCGATTTCAGCCGGCGGCTCTGGGTGGCGATCCCGCTGTCGCTCATCATCGCCGTACTCGACATGAGCGCGCATGCCTTCGGCGTCGATCTCCTGCCCTTCCTGTCGCCGCACGCCCAGCAATGGCTTCTGCTGGCGCTGGCCACCCCCGCCGTCCTTTGGTGCGGCTGGCCGTTCTTCGTGCGCGGCTTTGAATCGTTGCGCTCGGGCTGGCTCAACATGTTCACCCTGATCGGGCTCGGCACCGGCGCCGCCTATCTTTACAGCGTGGTGGCGACGGTCGCTCCCGGTCTGTTTCCGGCCGCGATGCGCGATACCCACGGCCTCGTCCCGGTTTATTTCGAGGCGGCGGCCGTCATCGTGGCGCTGGTGCTGGTGGGCCAGGTTCTGGAGCTTCGCGCCCGGGAGAAGACCGGCGGCGCCATCCGCGCCCTCCTCGATCTCGCGCCGAAGACCGCCCTACGGGTCCTGAAGGACGGCAAAACGGAAACCGTGCAGCTCGCCGAGGTGAAGGTCGGCGACGTGCTCCGGGTCCGCCCTGGCGACAAGATCCCCATCGACGGCACCGTCATCGAGGGCCGGAGCGCCGTCGATGAATCAATGCTGACCGGCGAGGCCGTGCCGGTGGAGAAAGCGGACGGCGACTCCGTGACAGGCGGCACGCTGAACGGCTCTGGCGCCTTCGACATGCGTGTGGACCGCACGGGCGCGGAAACCACCCTTTCGCAAGTCGTGAACATGGTGGCCGACGCGCAGCGCTCCCGCGCGCCCATTCAAGCTTTGGCGGACGTGGTCGCGGGCTATTTCGTGCCGGCGGTGATTGCCGTCGCTGTCGTGGCCTTCATTGTCTGGGTGTTTTTTGGTCCCGCGCCGCAGCTCGCTCACGCGCTTGTCGCCGCGGTCAGCGTGCTCATCATCGCCTGCCCATGCGCGCTTGGCCTCGCCACGCCGATCTCCATCATGGTGGCCACAGGGCGTGGCGCCCAGGCCGGCGTGCTCGTGCGAAACGCTGCGGCGCTCGAACGGCTCGCCGCGGTCACGACCCTCGTCGTCGACAAGACCGGAACCCTGACCGAAGGAAAACCGAGACTGACCCGGGTCGAGGCCGCGCAGGGCTTCGGCGACGACCAGATCTTGGAACTCGCCGGCGCACTCGAGGCCGGTAGTGAGCATCCGCTTGCCGAAGCGATCCTGAAGGGCGCCGAGGAAAAGGGCCTCCCGCTTGAGAAGACGCAAGGCTTCGAGGCGATCACCGGCCAAGGCGTCAAGGGTCGCGTGGGAGACCGCGAGGCCCTTCTCGGCAATGCCCGCCTGATGGAAGCGTCCGGCATCGACGTGAAGCCACTTGCGGAGGAGGCGGAGCGTCTACGCCAAGGCGGCGAAACCGTGATGTTCTTGGGCGTCGACGACAAGCTTGCCGGCATTGTCGCCGTGGCCGACCCCATCAAGGAGAGCGCCGCGGAGGCGATCGGCGCGCTGCATGCGCTGGGCTTGCGCATCGTCATGGCCACCGGTGACAACGAGACTACGGCGAAAGCCGTCGCCGCCAAGCTCGGCATCGACGAGGTACATGCGGGGTTGCGGCCGGAAGAAAAGCTCACCTTGATCGAAAGCTTGCAGAAGACCGGCGCGGTGGTTGCCATGGCAGGCGACGGCATCAACGACGCCCCGGCCTTGGCGAAGGCGGATGTCGGCATCGCCATGGGAACCGGCGCCGATGTCGCCATGGAGAGCGCGGGTCTGACGCTGCTCAAAGGCGATCTCCGCGGCGTCGTGCGCGGCGTGAAGCTCGCCCGCGCCACCATGCGCAACATCAAGCAGAATCTTTTTTTCGCGTTCTTCTACAATGCCATCGGTGTCCCGATCGCCGCTGGGGTGCTCTATCCCGTCGCCGGCATTCTGCTGTCGCCTATTGTCGCGGCCGCGGCGATGAGCTTGTCGTCAGTGTCTGTCGTCGGCAACGCGCTGCGCTTGCGTCGCGTCGATCTCGACTAGTCGATCTCGACTATCAGACCCTTCGATACGATTTCCGGGATCAGCGGCCAACCGGTGGCGCGTCAATGACAACGCCAATGAGTGCGGCAATCACGATTGCCAGCACAAAGGCGCCGAACAACCCGCCATAGAAGAATAGCCGACGTTCTTCTTTATCCAGCGTGAGTTCAATCTGCCTGGCCCAGGCCCCAGGATAATCCTCGCCAGAAAAATGATGACGTGGCGTTGTGGATGATGATCTTGCCTTGGCCATCTAACTGACGATCCCAAAATAGAGCGCGACCCCTGCAATAAGCGCGAGGCCTCCAAACAGCCCAGTGAAGAATATCACGCGCGCCCATGTGGTCTTGAGAATAATCCCCCCCCCCGTGCCTTTTGGGCCGGGTAGGGTTTATGGCGTGTCTCCGGGGAGAGCACCGTGTTTTCTGCCGAAATTGTGGTCATGGCTGCATCTCCAAATTGAGGCTGATCCGGGTTAAACGCAGCGATCGGGTGTTGGGTTTCACAAAACTCGTACGGCAGGTTCAGGCTTGGCATCGAGCCCCTCGCCCTCTAAGAGCAAGCGTAAAGGATAGGTCTTGTCGCCATGAACGGCTCCAGCCGCCAAACGAAGTACTTGAAAGACTATGCCCCGCCCGACTACCTCATCGAGACAGTCGCGCTGGATGTCGGGCTGGCCCCGAAGGCGGCCCGCGTGGTCTCCAAGCTCGAGATACGGCCTAACCCGGAGGCCGCCACGGACGGGCAAGCTTTGGTGCTCGACGGCGAAGCGCTGACGCTCGAGCGCATCAAGCTCGACGGCAAGGCTCTCGCGGCCGGCGACTACATCCTGTCGCCTAGCAAGCTGACCATTCCCAATGTTCCCGCGCAGGCCTTCACGCTCGAAATAACTACGCTGTGCGACCCGGAAGCCAATACCGAGCTGTCGGGCCTCTACCGCTCGCGTGGCACCTATTGCACCCAGTGCGAGCCCGAGGGCTTCCGCCGCATCACCTATTTCCTGGACCGGCCGGACGTGCTTGCCGTCTATACAGTGCGCATCGAGGCCGACCGCGATACGCCGGTGCTGCTCTCCAACGGCAATCCGGTGGAGTCCGGCGCAATCCCTGGCACGGACCGGCATTATGCCGTTTGGCACGACCCCTTCCCGAAGCCATCTTATCTCTTCGCGCTGGTCGGCGGCGATCTCGCCTCGATCCACGACACCTTCACGACGGCCTCCGGAAAGAAGGTCGCGCTCGCCATCTATGTGGAGCCCGGCAAGGAAGATCGTTGCGGCTGGGCCATGGAGTCGCTGAAGCGCGCCATGCGCTGGGATGAGGAGCGTTTCGGGCTCGAATACGATCTCGACGTGTTCAACATCGTCGCCGTTAGCGATTTCAACATGGGCGCGATGGAGAACAAGGGTCTCAACATCTTCAACGACAAGCTCGTGTTGGCTCGTCCCGACACCGCGAGCGATGCCGACTACGCCTCCATCGAGAGCGTCATCGCCCATGAGTATTTTCACAACTGGACCGGAGACCGCGTCACCTGCCGCGACTGGTTCCAGCTTTGCCTGAAAGAGGGGCTGACCGTCTTTCGCGATCAGGAATTCACCGAGGACGTCCGCATGGGACCGGTGGAACGCATCATCACGGCCCGCCTGCTGAAGACCCATCAATACCCGGAGGATGCCGGCCCCCTCGCCCATCCCGTGCGTCCGGGCTCGTATATCGAAATCAACAACTTCTACACGTCGACGGTCTACGAGAAAGGCGCCGAGGTTTGCCGCATGCTGCAGACGCTGCTCGGCCGCGACACCTTCCGCAAGGGCCTAGACCTCTACTTTGAGCGTCATGACGGCGAGGCTGCGACAGTCGAGAATTTCGTGAGCGCCATGGCCGATGTCTCCGGCCGCGATCTCACACAGTTCATGCTTTGGTACACCCAAAGCGGCACGCCGGAGCTCGCCTGCTCTCTCGACTACGACCCGCACGCCAAGAGTGCGCGGCTGAAGGTCAGCCAGGTCGTGCCGCAGACCCCCGGTCAGACCAGCAAAGAGCCGATGCTCATTCCACTGAAAGTGGGGCTCATCGGGGCCAACGGCGACGAACTGCCGCTCAAGCTCGGTGGTGAAGAGCTCAGCGACGGCCTGCTCGAAGTGACCGAACGCGAGCAGGTCTTCGAGTTCCAAGACGTACCGGCCCCGCCCACGCCGTCGCTCTTGCGCGACTTCTCCGCTCCCGTCCGCCTCACCACGAGCCTCGATCCCAACCAGATCGAGTTCCTGATGATGCATGACAGCGATCCCTTCAACCGCTGGCAGGCGGCGCAAACCTACGCCGGCAATTTAATGATTGCCGCCGCACGGAACGGGTTGGACTTGGCGCCGGTCACGGGCAAGGAAGCCGGGCGGCTAGCCCAGGCCCTGGCCGCGACCGTTCGCGACGAAACGCTGGGACCGACTTATCGCGCCGAGGCTCTGAAGCTCCCAAGTGAATCCGACATCGCCCGCGAACTTGGCCGCAATGTCGATACGGACGCCGTGCATGCTGCACGAAATGCCTTGCGCGCCAAGATCGGCGACACCATGGGCGATACCCTTGCCGAGATCTATGGCGCTGCGCCGTCAGGCTCGTTCTCGCCGGACCCCCAGAGCGCCGGGCTTCGCGCCTTGCGCAATGGCGCGCTCGACCTTTTGACGGCGACCGAGAAGCCGGACGCGATCGACCGTGCGATGCATCATTATCGCCAGGCATCGAACATGACCGATGCCATCACCGCGCTTTCGATCCTGTCTCACCTGCCATCGCCGGCACGCGACGAAGCCCTCGCGGACTTCTACGAGCGCTGGCAAGACGAGCCGCTCGTCCTCGACAAATGGTTCGCCGTGCAGGCGCGCGCCGCGCGCGCCGATTCCGTCGAGACCGTGCGCGGTCTTCTTGCGCATCCGAAGTTCTCGCTGAAGAACCCCAACCGCGTGCGTGCGCTGATCGGCTCCTTCGCACAAGCCAACCCGTCCGGATTCAATCGCGGCGATGGCGAGGGCTATCGGCTGCTGGCCGCCCAGGCGCTGGAGATCGACCGCTTTAACCCCCATGTTGCCGCCCGGCTTCTCGGCGCCTTCGAGAGCTGGCACGCACTCGAATCAGGGCGCCAAGCCCATGCGAAAGCCGCCCTGGAGGACCTTGCAAAGCAAGATCTCTCGACCGACAGCTACGAGATCGTCACCAAGACCCTCGGCGTCGCTTAGACTCGTTGCAATCTGTCAACGGGTTATTAACCCAATTTCCACAGGTTTTCTCTGGACAGATGCGTTCGTCCTCGATTCCATGGACGGAAGCGATTCGGAGATGCGGCAACTTCTCCGGGACTGCGACGGACGAGGAAGGGGGACCGAATGGCGCGGGCGCGTTTTGCGCGAGGCGACGGAGTCTATTCGACCGCGGGGCCGCAATGGCAGGACCTGCGGGCGATTTTCGACCGTCACCTCCCCTCCACCGAGGCTCTGCGCCGCCTCGTTCCCATTCTCCTGATTGGATTTACGGCGATCGCCGTCTTGGGCTTCGCCTATCAGATCGGCGGCAGCAAGGATGCCGCCCTCAAATCAGCGGAACGGCAGCTCGCGCTGATTGCCAATATCACCGCTCTGACGCTCAAGGCCGGAACCCTAAGCTCCAACACCAATTGGCAAGAGGTCCTCGCCGGCAGCCTCCCCAAAGGCGCGACCCGCGATGGCCGCATCGCGTTGCTTGCAGACGCCGAAGGCGGGATTCAGGCCCGCGCCCCGATCAGCAGCCCGTATGAGGGCAATCTCCTCAATATTCTGGGACCGCAGCAGCCGCTGACCATCATGGGAGCCGATGCCGGGGTTCTGCGCATCGCGCTCCTCGATGGCACCGACGCGCTCGTCACCGTACGCAATGTCCCGAAGACCGACGCGCAGCTGGCATTCATTCAACCTGTCGGTCGCGCACTCTCCGATTGGCGTGGCAACACCGTCGTTGAGATCACGCTCCTGGTCTGCGTCGGGCTTGTCCTGGCCCTTATTGCCGGTGCGCTGTGGTATCTCGTGCCTTCGACGTCCACCAAGATCGACGACACCCTCACCGAGGAGCTGACCGAGGCTCTTCCCGGCTGCGGTGTCTGGCGTTGGAATCTCGCCCGCGGCCATGTGCTCTGGTCGGCGCCAATGTATCGGCTGCTGGGACTGGAGCCGTCGAACAAGCCGATGCCATTCCGGGTCCTGGCCGGGGCGCTGCACCGCGAGGACGATCTGCGCGCCGAGGTCGACCGGCACTTGCGCGAGGGCATCTCCCTGTTCGACGAATGCTTTCGCCTGCGCCATGCGGAAGGACATTGGGTCACGCTACGCCTGCGCGGTCACATCACCCGCAGCGCGACTGAGAACGAACCGCATCTCACCGGCATGGCCGTTCTTGCCGATCAGGACGCGCTTCCCGGCGCCTCCGACTCTAATGCCCGGCTTCGCGATGCCGTAGAGACCATCTCCGAAGCGTTCGTGCTGTGGGACAATCAGAACCGCTTGGTCATGTGCAACAGCAAGTATCAGCAGTTCCACGGTCTCGCCGACGACATCGTTCAGTCCGGCAGCTCCTACGACGAGGTCATCGCGGCCGCTTCCGAGCCCATCGTCTCCAAGCGTATCGCCGTCGCGAGCAAGGATACCCCCGGCTCGCGCACCTACGAGGCGCAACTCGAGGATGGCCGCTGGCTTCACATCAACGAGCGCCGCACACGCGACGGCGGCTATGTCAGCGTCGGCACGGACATCACCGACCTGAAACAGAGTCAGACCCGTATCGCCGAGAACGAACACCAGCTTCGCGCCAGCGTCGCCGAGCTCAGGCTTTCACGCCGCGAACTGGAACACCAGAAGCAGCAGCTCGTCGACCTCGCCGAGAAATACGCACTGGAGAAGAACAAAGCCGAAGCCGCGAACCGCGCCAAGTCCGAGTTCCTGGCCAATATCAGCCACGAGCTCCGCACGCCGCTGAACGCCGTCATCGGTTTTTCCGAGGTGATGCAGCAATCGCTGTTCGGCCCGCTCGGACATCCCAAATATCAGGAATACGCCCGCGACATCTACGAGAGTGGCGCCTATCTGCTGGAGGTCATCAACGACATCCTCGACATGTCGAAAATCGAGGCTGGACGCATGAACCTCGACCTCAGCAGCGTGGACATGGCCGATATCGTCGAGGACAGCATGAAGGTGGTGAGCAAGGCCGCCGCCGACCGTGGCATCACGCTGGAGCGTCACGGCCCGGCCCAGCTCCTCATCGAGGCGGACCGCCGGTCGCTGAAGCAGGTCTTCCTCAATCTCCTGTCGAATGCGGTCAAGTTCACCCGCGACGAGGGGCGCGTAGACGTGCATCTGTCGCGGCGAAACGGACAGGTGAAGATCGCCATCAAGGATACGGGCATTGGCATCGCCGAAGCGGACATCGCCAAGCTCGGCAGGCCCTTCGAGCAGGTCGAAAACCAATTCTCCAAGAGCCACCAGGGCAGCGGTCTCGGGCTCGCCATTTCCCGCGCGCTCATCGAGCTGCACGGCGGCACGCTTCAGATCAAGAGCCGCGAGGGCCAGGGCACGACGGTCACTTGCACCCTACCCAACCGTGCCGTCTCCCCCTCCGAAGAAGAGCCGCTCGCCGAGAGCGCCTAGGTCGGGAAGCCCTCAGGCAATAAGGCGGTCGAAGGCTCCGTGCACGGCCGCCAGCGTTTCCTTCAAAGTCGCCTCCAGCATCTCGAAGTCCGGCATATCGGCGGAGCGCGCCAGCAATTCCCGAAGCGCAAGCGGCGCCGTTCCCGTGTCGAAGGACTTGCCAAGACATAGGCGAAGAACCTGCGTCAGCGTGTGGTAGAGCCGCGCGGCCGGAATCAGGATTTCGGCATCGCCGGGCGCGAGAATGCCCGCCGCGGAAAGCTTGGTGAGCGCCATCTCCGTGTTCTGGTCGAGCACGTCCGGATGTTCCGCCGCGCTGACGAGCTGAAGAAACTGAGCCAGGAATTCGAGATCGACCAACCCGCCGCGCACTTGCTTGAGATCCCAGATATCGGTTGTGCCCTTCTCGGTCTTGATCTTGGCCCGCATCGTCCTGACGTCTCGTGCGACCTCGGTCCGGTCGCGTGGCCGGATCAGGACCGCCTTGATGGTGTCGTTGATTGCCTTGCGAAGCGCCACCGGACCGGCGACGACGCGCGCGCGGGTCAGCGCCAAGTGCTCCCAGGTCCAAGCCGAGCTCTCCTGGTAGTCAATGAAGCTCGAGAGCTTCGTCGCCACCGGCCCCTGGCTTCCCGATGGCCGGAGCCGCATGTCGACTTCGTAGAGCGCACCTTCCGCCGTCTGTGCCGACAATGCCGCAATCAAGCGCTGAGTGAAGCGTGTGTAGTATTGCGTGCCGGGCAAGCTCCGCGCGCCATCGGAGTGCGCATCCTCGCCCGTAAAATCGTAGACGGTGATGAGATCGAGATCGGATGTCGCGGTCATTTCGCTGCCGCCGAGCTTGCCCATGGCAAGGACCGCCGTGGCGCCATCCGGCATGCGGCCATGCTGGGCCACGAGTTCCTCGTCCACATAATCGCAAAGCGATTCGATCAGCGTTTCGGCAAGCGCGGCATAGGCCCCACCGGCCTGACGCGCCGAAATCGTGCCGGAGATCACGCGCACGCCGATGAGAAAGCCTTGCTCGCGGCCCACGATGCGCGCCCGATCGAGCGCATCCTGATAGTCCGTGGCAAGAGACAAGGCGTTCCCGACCAGCTCTTTGAGCTTCGCCCGCGACGGCACCGCACCAAAGAATCCGGGATCGAGCACCGCGTCGAGCAGCTTGGGACGCCGCCCGATGACCTTGGCAAGCCGCGGCGCCGTGCCCATGATGTCCGCCACGAGGCGTAAGAGACTTGGATTGGCGGCGAGAAGGGAGAACAGCTGGAGCCCGGCGGGCATGCTCGCAACCACCTTGTCGAAGGTGGCCAGCGCGAGGTCCGGCTCCGACGTTCGGCCAAACGCTTCAAGCAGATGCGGCAGAAACTCCGTCAGCCGCTCCCGCGCTTTGGCGCTGCGCGTGGCCGCGTAGCGGCCGGACTGCCAGCCGCGAATGGCGGCGATGACCGCGCTTGGGTTGGTGAAGCCCAACGTCTCGAGGCTTGAGAGCGCGCCCGGATCGGTGTCGTCGGCAACCACGATGCCGGGCGTCGAAGACGACGGCTCTGGGATCTTTTCGAACAGCGCACCGTAATGGCTCTCGACCAACTTGAACTGGGCGAGAAGCGCGTTGCCGAACGCATCCGTATCGGAAAAGCCGCAGAACCTCGCAACACGGTCAAGCTCGGCCCCCTCCTCAGGGATGATGTGCGTTTGCTGATCTCCGATCATCTGCAGCCGGTTCTCGACCCGGCGCATGAAAAGATAGGCATGCGTAAGGTCGTCCGCCGCTTGGCTCTCGATCCAATTGCCCTCGGCGATCCGCGCCAATGTCTCCAGCGTCCCGCGCGTGCGAAGCTCGGGGTGCCGGCCACCGGCGATCAACTGCTGGGTCTGGGCGAAGAATTCGATGTCGCGGATGCCGCCCCGGCCGAGCTTGATGTCATGGCCACCCACGGCAATAGCCCCGTGTCCCTTGAAAGCATGGACCCGCCGCTTCATGGCGTGGATGTCGGCGACGGCGGCGAAATCGAGATATTTGCGCCAGATGAAGGGCAAGAGCTGGTCGAGGAACTCTTCGCCGAGCGCCATGTCGCCGGCTGCGATCCGCGCTTTGATCAGCGCCGCCCGTTCCCAGTTCTGACCAAAGCTTTCGTAATAGGTAAGGCCGGCATCCGTGGAGAGTGCGATCTGCGTCGCGCCGGGATCGGGGCGCAACCGCAAGTCCGTGCGATAGGCGTAACCATCGCCCGTCGGCTCTTGCACCAAGCGCACCAGCTCGCGCGTCAGCTTGACGAAGAACGACGACGGCTCGACGCCTTCGGCGAGCCCGGCGCAATCGGCGTCGTAGAACACCATGAAGTCGATATCACTCGAATAGTTGAGCTCCATGGCGCCGAGCTTGCCCATGGCGATGATGAAATAGCCCGGCGACTCCTCGGGCGATCTCACCTGCCCCGCCTCGCGTGCTTTGCGGAACAGAAAGCTCACCGCCGCCTGGAGCGTGGCATCCGCGGCTTCGCTCAGGGCATTCAAAGTCAGAGTCGTTGGCCACACGCCGCCAAGATCGGCAAGCGCGGTGAGAAGGGCGCTGCGCTGCTTGAACCGGCGCAGCAGGACCATGGCCTCCTTGACGCCCGGCGCCTCCGCCACCGCCTCGGCAAGAGCGGCGCGCGCTTCGGCAAGGTGGCTATCGGGATCGCGTGTGAGACACTCGGCAAGAAGGGCCGGCGACCGTTGGGCCAGCGCGGCAAGATAGGACGATCCGGAGAAGACCGCTTCGAGCAGCCTCGCTGTCTCAGGCGTCGCAAGGGCCTGCGCCGCGTCGCTTAGCTCCGGATCCTCGGCAAAGGCTTTCGAGACGGCCTGAAGCACGTCGGCGCCACGCGCCGCGTCATAGACTTCCGGATATTCGGTGATGCGGTCGGCGAGCGCCGTCACGTCGGTCTCAGCTCTGCTCCCGTGGACGGATCGGGGACCGTCCCATTGGCGTCCACGTCGCCTTCCATCGGCAGCGAAAGGATGACGCGAAGGCCCGGTTCGTTGTCCTCGAGCCTCAAGCTGCCACCATGCAGTCTCGCCACCGCCGCGACAAGGCTCAAACCAAGCCCGCTGCCCGGCTCCGACCGGCTGGCCTCGAGCCGCACGAAGCGGCCCAGGACCCGCTCCCGCTCCGGCGCCGGAACGCCTGGGCCCCGGTCTGTAACGGTAATCTCCGCCGCGCCGTCATCCGTCTCCGCGCGCACCTCCACTTCAGGCGCCCAGCCATTCCCACCTTGGGCTGTCGGCGCGCCATGTTTGAGGGCGTTGTCGATGAGGTTAGCGATGGCTTGGCCGAGAAGCTGACGGTCGCCGCGAATGGCGATGGGGGTGGCGACGTCCGCTTTGAGCGCGATTCCCCGCTCCTCCGCCACCGGCTCATAAAGCTCGGCCACGTCGCTAACCAAGGCGGACAGGTCGAGCGTGTCGCGATTGTCCCCGCCGGCGCCGGCCTCGAGCCGGGCAATCGAGAGAAGCGCGTTGAACGTCTTGATCAGGCCATCCGCCTCCTCGATTGTTCGTTCCAGCGCCTCACGATAGACCGTGTCGTCCCTCGGCTCGCGGAGCGCCTCCTCCACCCGGTTTCGCAGGCGGTTCAGCGGCGTCTTCAAGTCATGGGCGATATTGTCGGAGACTTCACGCAAGCCCGCCATGAGCTGCTCGATGCGAGCCAACATCAGGTTGAGGCTCTGGGCCAGCCGGTCGAGCTCATCGCCGGAGCCGCTCACCGGAAGCCGCCCGGTGAGATCCCCTTTCATGATGGTGCGCGTGGTGGCCGAGAGATTGTCGATGCGGGCCAGCAAGCGCCGGCTCACCCAATAGCCGCCGCCGATGCCGACCAGCGCCATGACGCCGAGCCCCCACAGCATCGTGATGCGGATCAGCCGGGCGAGCTCCCGTCTGTCCTCGATGTCACGGCCGACGATCAGCCGATATCCGCCGGGCAATCGGAACACGTTGGCGAAAGCGAGCCGGCGCTCGACCCCGCCAGGCGCGGGACGGCTATAGAAGAACTCCACCGGGCCGAGACTCTCCCAGAGCTGCGGCGACACCGCGCTTAAGTTGCCGGCAAGCTGCTTCCCTTCCTTGTCGGCGACGAGATAAAGGCTGTTGCCCGGCGTTCGGCTCCGCTCGGCGACGATACGAACCAATTGATCGAGACCGCCGCCGCGGTACTGCTCGGCCAGACCCTTGAGTTCCGCGTCGATGGTCTGGTTGAGCTGCCGTGACAGCAGCACCGTCGTATTCCAGTAAATGTAGAAGACGGCCACCACCGCAGCCGCGCTGAACAGCGCAAGATAGGTTAGCGACAGGCGGAAGGTGGTCGTTCGGAAGAGTTTAGTGAGCGCTGTCACGGATCGTGTAACCCGCGCCGCGAACCGTGTGCAGGAGGGGGTCTCCGAAGTTCTTGTCGATCTTGGAGCGAAGCCGCGAGATATGGACGTCGATGACATTGGTCTGCGGATCGAAGTGATAGTCCCACACATTTTCCAGCAGCATCGTGCGCGTCACCACCTGTCCGGCATGCTTCATCAGATATTCGAGCAAACGGAACTCGCGAGGCTGCAACATAATGGCTTCGCCGCCGCGCGTCACCTTGTGCGAAAGCCGGTCGAGAACAAGGTCACCAACCACGAACCGCGTTGAGCCCTCCTCCGGAGAGGTGCGCCGGGCCAGCGCCTCGATGCGTGCGAGAAGCTCGCTATAGGCATAGGGCTTGGTGAGGTAATCGTCGCCTCCGGCACGCAGACCCTTCACGCGATCGTCGACCTCGCCCAGCGCGGAGAGGATCAGAGCTGGCGTCCGGATTTCCTCGTCCCGCAACGACTTGATGACGCCAAGCCCGTCATACTTCGGCAACATGCGATCGACGATCAAGACGTCGTAGGCGTTGGTCCTGGCAAGATCGAGCCCGGCCTGTCCGTCGGCGGCGTGCTCGGCCACGTGTCCGGACTCCTTGAGCGCCCGCTTCAGGAAGGCCGCCGTCTCCTGGTCATCCTCGATCACCAGAACGCGCATATTCGTGGTCCTCCCTGGGAAAACACTGTCGATGTGAGGAAAAAGGGTGGGCGACGCGGTCGGGGGGAAACCGCGTCGCCCTCCGGCGAAAGAAGGCTGTTTAGGCCTTCTTCAGAGAAAGCGCCACGAAGCGCGTTTGATCGCCGGTTTTAACCTGCATCAGCACCTTGACGGTTTCCTTGTCCGAACCGGCGCCGTCCATGACCTTCTTGATGCCCGCGGCGACGTCACTCGGATCGGAGACGTCGATACCCGCGACCTGAAGGATAATGTCGCCGGGCTTCAAGCCCTTATCGGCGGCATCGCTGGAAGGATCGACCTCGGTAACGACGACGCCCTCCTCACCGGCACCGGGGATCTTCACCGCAGGCGCAAGCGAAAGACCAAGGTCCTTCAACTGCTCACTCTGATCAGCTGGCTCATCCTGGCGAAGCGCGGCCAACTTCTTGGCGCTGGGGAACGCGCCGAGCTTCATGTCGACCTCCCGCTTGTCGCCATAGCGGACGATGGACAGCTTGACGTTGGTATCGGGATCGAGTTCGGCGATCTTGCGGGCGAGATCACGGGAATCGTCAACGTTTGCACCGTTCACCTCGACAATGACGTCACCCGCCTTGATGTCTTCCTTCGAAGCGGGGCCATCCTCGGTCACCTTGGTGATCATCGCGCCCTTGGACTCCGACAGACCGATCGAGTCGGCAATGTCGTCGTTCACGTTCTGGATAACGACCCCGAGCCAGCCGCGATCGACACTGCCGTCGCTCCGCAGCTCGGTCACTACCTGCTTGACGAGCGCCGCAGGCACCGCAAAGGCGATACCCACATTGCCGCCGGACGGAGAGAAGATCGCCGTGTTCACGCCGATGACGTTGCCGTCGAGATCGAAGCTCGGACCGCCCGAGTTGCCCCGGTTCACGGCCGCGTCGATCTGGAGGTAATCGTAAGGGCCGGAGCCGATGTCACGATTATGAGCCGAGATGATGCCGGCCGTGACCGTTCCACCGAGGCCGAACGGATTGCCGACGGCGAGCACCCAGTCGCCCACGCGCGGGTCCTTCTGGGAGAACTCGACGAACGGGAACTTCTTCTTGGTCTTGTCGGTCACCTTGACCAACGCCAGATCGGTGCGCGGATCCGTACCAATGAGCTTGGCGGAGAATTTCTCGCCGTCCTCCATCGTCACCGTGATGTCTTCCGCATCCTCGACCACGTGGTTGTTGGTCACCACATAACCGTCGTCGGAAATGAAGAAGCCAGAACCCTGCGCCAGGCTCGGCGTGGGCTTGGAGGGCCCATGGGGCATGCCCTTACGGAACTGCTGGAAAAAATCGTAGAGCGGGTTGTCCTCCGGCAAGTCGGGCATGCCGGGCATCTGGTTGTTGTCGGCGACCTTCATCTCGCCCTTGACGTTGATGCTCACCACGGCCGGGCTGACCTTGGTCACAAGGTCGGCAAAGGACAGCGGCGCGCGGCCAAAGGGCGTGTCGATGGTCTGCGGCGACTGGGCGGTTTCGGCTACGGCAAAAGGCGCGCCCGTGCCTAGTGTCAGTCCCAATGCCCCCGCAGCGATCAGGGCGGAAGCGGCGAGGAGCGCGGGCTTGCAGGGAAGCTTCCGCAACCGCGGGCTCTCATTCGCGGCAGGGCTCTGATTATTTCTCATTGTTCACCTCTTCTCCTGAGATGGAAAATTCCATGATCATGTCGTGCCTCAGCGGAACGCGGGCAGACGTCCAGGCTGGAAATATAGGCGTTCACCAATTACGCCGCGGTTTCGACGGGATTAAATTTCGGTAAGGTTGAACGCCGTGAAGCGCTTGGATTCCAATGACTTGCAAGCCTTGCCGGCGCGCGTCAACCCTCGCCCGTGAGCCGCTTGAGCCGACGCTTTTCGTTGGCGGTCAACGGCTTAGGCCGTTCGGCGGCGAGCGCCCGCCGCCGATACGCATACGCAATAGTGCCCAGAGCCGCCAACAAGACGAAGGGCGTGGCAAGCCACAACAGCCAAGTATGCGGGGTGAAGCGTGGCTTGAGCAGCACGAACTCCCCGTAACGGGCGACAATGAACTCCAGAATCTCTTCGTCCGAATCGCCTGCCTTCAAGCGCTCGCGCACCAGCACCCGCAAATCCTTGGCGAGCGGGGCGTCCGAGTCATCAATCGATTGGTTTTGACAAACAAGGCAACGCAGGCCCGCCGATAGATCGCGTGCGCGCGCTTCAAGCGCGGGGTCGTCCAATATCTCGCCGGGCTGAACCGCATGCGCGGGCATCGCCGAAAATACCGTTGCGCAGGCCAGCACCAGACCAAGCAGCGCTCGACGCAATGTCATCGTCACTTCCCCGCCACGGAAGCGGCGGACTTCGACTTCGCCCGTTTCGGCGCCCCAACCCTCAGACGCCGGTCGGACAGCGACACCGCCCCGGCGAAGAACATCAACAGCGCGCCGAGCCAGATAAACCGCACCAGCGGATTGAAGTAGACCCGGACACTGTAAGCGCCGTCCTTCAGCTCATCGCCAAGCACCACATAGAGGTCGCCACGCCAGCTATTGTGGATACCGGCCTCGGTGGTCGCGCTCTTTTCGACGACGAAGGCGCGCTTCGACGGCGCGAGCGTGGTCACGGGGCTACCGCCGCGCGTCACGTCGAACATGCCGACCCGCTCCTGGTAGTTGGGACCACGGCGCGGCGCCACACCCTTGAACACAAGCTGATAGCCGGCGATGTCGACCGTGTCCCCTGGCACCAGCGCCTCGATCCGCTCCGACCGCCAAGCGGTCGTTGCCACGAGGCCGATGACCATCACGCCGAGGCCCGCATGGGCCATTGCGCCGCCATAGGCCGCACGCGGCAGATTGCGCATGCGCCGCCAACTCTCCGCACTGGACGCACCGAACAGTTTGACGCGAAATGCGATGTCCGTTGCCGCACCCATCAGCAGCCAGATGCCAAGCCCGATACCGAGCGGGGCCAGCCACGGCCCCTTCTGATTGAGTGCGAGGGCTACGATGATGACCGCGAGGCTGACAATGGCGGCCGCCATGAGGCGCTGCGCCGCGGCCAGCAGGTCGCCCCGTTTCCAGGCGAGCAATGGGCCGAACGGCGCGGCGATCAGCAGCGGCACGATCAGCGGCACGAAGGTGAGATTGAAGAAGGGCGCGCCGACCGAGATCTTCTCGCCGGTGACGGCCTCCAGCGCGAGTGGATAGAGCGTGCCGACGAACACGGCCGCACAGGCGACCGTAAGGAGAAGATTGTTGAAGACGAGGCTTCCCTCACGGCTGATGGGCGCGAACAGCCCGCCTTGGCTGAGCAGTGGCGCGCGCCAGGCAAACAGCGCGAGCGCGCCACCGATGAACACACCCATGATGGCGAGGATGAAGACGCCGCGCTCCGGATCTACGGCAAACGCATGCACCGAGGTGAGCACGCCGGAGCGCACCAGGAACGTGCCCATGAGGCTCAAGGAGAAGGTGATGATCGCGAGCAGGATCGTCCACACTTTGAGCGCGTCACGCTTCTCCATGACGAGGGCCGAGTGCAGCAGCGCCGTGCCGGCAAGCCATGGCATGAAGGAGGCGTTCTCGACGGGGTCCCAGAACCAGAAGCCGCCCCAGCCGAGTTCGTAATAGGCCCACCACGATCCCATGGCGATGCCGAGCGTGAGACACATCCAGGCCGCAAGCGTCCACGGCCTCACCCAGCGGGCCCAGGCCGCGTCGATGCGCCCGTCGATCAGCGCGGCGACGGCGAACGAGAAGGCCATGGAGAAGCCGACATAGCCCGCGTAGAGGAAGGGCGGGTGAAAGGCGAGTGCCGGGTCTTGCAGGACGGGGTTGAGCCCCTGTCCGTCGAACGGCGCCTGTTCGACGCGGATGAACGGGTTCGACGTGATGATAATGAACAGGAGAAATGCGACGGCAATCGAGCCCTGCACCGCAAGCACATTGGCCTGGAGTTGCCGCGGCAGGTTGTTGCCGAAGGTCGCCACCGCCGCGCCGAACAAGGCGAGGATCAACACCCACAAGACCATAGAGCCTTCGTGGTTTCCCCATACGCCGGAGATCTTGTAGAGCATCGGCTTGGCCGAATGCGAGTTTTGCCAAACGTTCAAGACTGAAAAGTCCGACGTCACATAGGCTGTCATCAGCGCGATGAAGGCGATGCCGATGAGAATGAACTCGGCTTGCGCGGCCGGAACGGCCACGGCCGTGAGCTGTGGATCGCGAAAGCGCGTGCCGATAACCGGAAGGACCATCTGCACGATGGCAACGCCGAGCGCCAGGATCAGCGCATAATGGCCGGTTTCCGCGATCATCGTTAGTTCACCCCGCCGCGCGTGTCGCTCGCGCCTTCGGCCTTGGTACCGTCAAGGTTGGCGCCCTCACGCCACACCCCGCGCTCCTTGAGCTTAGCTGCAACTTCCGGCGGCATGTAGTTCTCATCGTGTTTGGCGAGCACGTTGTCGGCGTGGAATACGCCGTCGGGTTCGAGCACGCCTTCGGCCACAACGCCCTGTCCTTCGCGGAAGAGATCGGGCAGCACACCAGTATAGGTCACCGGCAGCGTCTTGGCGCCGTCGGTGACGATAAAGCGAACGCTGGTCCCCTCGCCTCGCTCAACGCTTCCCATTTCCACGAGACCGCCGAGCCGGAAGCGCTGACCCGGCGCGACCTGCATCTCGGCGACGTCGCTTGGGCCATAGAAGAAGACGATCGAATCCCGCATGGCGTAGAGCACGAGCCCCACGGCCACGCCCAGCACCACCAGGCATGTGCCGATCAAAACGCCTCTGCGCTGTTTCCTGGTCATGACTTTAGTCCAAGTTCCGCTGCGAGCGCGTCGAGCTGCTCGATCGCTTGCACATTACCGGCAAATTGGGTCTTGGCGCGCGCCAATGCTTTTTCCGCCTCGTCCTTGCGGTCGAGCACCGTATAGGCGCGGACCAGGCGCAGCCAACCGGCCAGATCGTCGCCCTGCTCCTCGAGCCGGGTCGCGAGCCGCTGCACCATACCCTCGACCATCGCCTGGCGGTCGGCCGGACTCATGCTCTGCGCCGCGGCGACGTCGGCCGCGTCTGGACCAGGCGCAGCCGAAGTAGCGGGTGCTTGCGCAGGCCCTGGCTCAGAGTCTGGCGCAAGTCCCTCACCGGACAAATGTGCTTCCGCCTCGGCGATCCTTTGCTGGACCATCGCGCGCCAACGGTCGTCGGCGCCCTCCCGGTCCATGAGCCCGCGCCAATCGTCGATGGCCGCCGCGTAGTTGCCGTCCTGCTCCTTGGCGATCGCAAGCAGAATCCGCGGCTCGATCAAGGTCGCATCGAGTGTGAGCGCCCGCTCCAATGAACGGCGCGCGCCCTCGTTCACCACCCCGCCCTTCTCCAGGACGAGCGCCTGGCCATAGCCCGAAAGTCTCGTCGCCGAGGGCCCGAGCAGCCGTATGGCCTGGCCGTAGGCATCCGCCGCGTCGCCATAACGCCGGGCGCTCATATAGACCGGCGCAATCACGTCCCAGCCTTCACCCTCTTCGGGATGCGAGCGAAGCCGTGCCTCGACCCGGGCAACGAGCGCGCCGAGATTCTTTTCCGAGGCCGGATCTTGCAGGCGCGCCACCAAAGGTTGGTCGGGCAGACGCGGGGAACCGTAAATGAGATAGAGGGAGAGGACGCCGAGCGGCAGGGCGAGCGCCACACTGAAAAGCGCCAGGCGCGCTGTCCTGCGGCCCTGGTCCGGGTTTTTCTCACTGCTTGCCTCGGCGTCGGCGGCAAGCAACCGCCGCGCGACCTCGAGGCGCGCAGCTTCCGCTTCGGACTCGCCGATCAGGCCCCGGGCGCGATCAGCTTCGATCTCGTCGAGCTGATCGCGGTAGACGGTGGCGTTGAAGGCCTGACGCGCGGGCGCGAGCCTACCTGTGCTGGCGAGCGGTCGCAGCAGGAAGAACAGCACGATCGCCGTGAGACCGGCGAGTATGACCCAAAGCAGCACGAAAAGAGGCCCTAACCTTCAGAAGTCAAACGGAGGTTAGGCATAGGGAATGGGGCGGACCGGAGCAAGGTCCAGCTCAAATCGAAAGATTAATTCGCGGCAATCGGGAAACGCGCCTAGCCGACAGTACTCCAGGTGCCGTCAGGCTGGCGGCAGGCCGTGCCGCGGGCCGTTTGCGGCTGACCGCTGACATAGATCGTGTGGGTGAAAGGCCGGCAAAACGAGCCGCCCTGTTGATAAGGCTTGCCCGGCACGATCTGGCCACGATGCTGATTTGATGGGTTATTCCACGGCGTGGCCTGGCCGGCTTTGCCATATTCCAGGGCCCGGTATTCCGCAGCCGCCGCAAGCTGGCGGTCCCGCTCATCCAAGTCCGCGCCGATCAGATTGCCGAGAATGCCGCCGGCCATGGCACCGATCGCAACGCCAGGAATACGGTTCTTCCTGCCACCGATCGCGGCGCCGGCCGCACCACCGGCCACGGCACCGAGAATGGTGCCCGTACCTTGCTTGTTCCCCGGCCCGCAGGCGGGGAGAAGAAGCGGCATAAGGGTAATCGCAATAACCGGTGTCAGTTTCATAGCATCCCCCTCAGCCCAGAGTTAACCAGTCCTTCTCGGCGAGAGTCTGAATTCCTGGAGTTTAGCGTGTCAGACAACCCTTAAGAATAACAAATCTGGCCAAATTAGGTTGCATCCCGGGTCAAACCTTAAATCAGGCCGCTGGAAGGGTTAGCCGCGCCCGCAAACCGCCTCTTGGCGAGGGTTCGAGTTCGAACCGCCCCTTATAAAGATGAGCGAGATCAGCCACGATGGAGAGCCCCAGCCCCGAGCCCGGCTTGCTCTCGTCCAGGCGCTGGCCGCGCTTGACCGCCCTCTGACGCTCAGGCTTGGTCAGCCCCGGGCCGTCATCGTCGACGATCACCGTGAAGCTGCCGCTGCCGCGCGACCGCTCGGCCGTGACCGCCACCCGCCCCTTCGCCCATTTGCAGGCATTGTCCATCAGGTTGCCGGCCATTTCCTCGAAGTCCTGCTTCTCTCCCTGAAACTTCAGATCGGAGGCGGCCGAGACTTCGAGCTTGACGCCCCGCTCGCCGTAGATCCGGTCGAGTGTTCGCTTGAGGGCCTCGAGCACCGGCGTCACTTCGGTCACATCGCCAATCACCCCCGAGCGCGCCGCCACCCGTGCCCGATCGAGATGATGGGTGATTTGGTTACGCATGATCTCCGCCTGCTCGACCACTTTTTCGGAGAGCGCCCCCTTGTGGGTTCGGGCCTCGTTGCTGATCACGCTCAGCGGCGTCTTGAGCGCGTGCGCCAGGTTCCCGACATGGGTCCGGGCACGCTCGACCACATCGCGGTTCGATTGAATCAGCGCGTTGAGTTCGGTCTGGAGCGGCTTGATCTCGTCCGGAAGTTCGCCTTCGAGGCTTTCCGCATCGCCCGAGCGGATGGAAGCGAGATCGTGGCGGATAGCGCGCAAGGGAAGCAATCCGAAGCGCACTTGGAAGAAGGTCGCCACCACGAGACCGACGCCGAGCAGAGCCAGCGCCAGTATGAGCATGGTGGTGAACTCGGAAAGATCCGCGTCAATCTCGGCGGCGTCGCCGGCGACCGCGTAGGAATAGCCCACGGACTCGGGACCGCCGGGTCTGATCTCGCGCTCGACGATGCGCAAGTTCTGGCCGTCAGGACCTGGCGCATAGCTTCGCCGGGTTAAGGTGTCGTCGGGGGGAATGCCATCCCGGCTCGGCAACTCGAGCTGCTGGTCCAACAGCGAGTCCGAGACATAAAGCGGACGCTTGGCGCCCTTGAGCGGCTTGATCTGCCAGTACCAGCCGGAAAAGGGGATGGTGAAGATGGGATCGCCCAAACTAGCGGGCTCTTGGGGCGAGTCTTCTTGAGGCGAGTCTCCGCCCTCTGCCGTGGTGGAGGCCACGAGGCTCGTCATGTAGACGTTGATGCGCGCGTCGAAATTGCGTTCGACGGCTTCGCGATAGAGCGAGACGAGGAGAATGGCGGCGGCGGGGATGACCACGAGGGTCCACGTCGCGGCCGAGGCGAACAGCCTGAATGCGAGGGATTTAGGCCCCATCTTCAGTGTCCGTGAGGCGGTAGCCCAGCCCCCGGACGGTCTTGATGAGGTCGATGGGCAGCTTCTTGCGCAAACGCCCGATGAACACCTCGACCGTATTGGAGTCCCGGTCGAAGTCCTGCTCGTAGAGATGCTCAACGAGCTCGGTGCGGGAGACGACGCGCTCGCGATGCATCATCAGATAATGAAGCACACGATATTCGTGCGCGGTGAGCTTGATCGCCTGACCCTCGACCGTCACGCGCGCGGCCTTGGTGTCGAGGACAAGCGGCCCGCACTCCATCTCATTATGCGCGTGCCCCGCCGAACGCCGCAGCAGCGCGCGAAGCCGGGCCAGCACCTCTTCCATATGAAACGGCTTAGCCACGTAATCGTCGGCGCCGGCATCCATACCGGCCACCTTGTCGCTCCAGCGCTCGCGCGCGGTAAGGATGAGGACGGGCATCTTACGGTTGTCTCGACGCCACTGCTCGAGCACGCTCAAGCCGTCCTTCTTCGGCAGACCGAGATCGAGCACAATGGCGTCATAGGGCTCGGTATCGCCGAGAAAATGTCCTTCCTCACCGTCAAAAGCCGTATCGACCGCGTATCCCGCATCGCTCAGCGCCGTCACGAGCTGGCGGTTGAGATCCGGATCGTCTTCGACAACGAGAAGCCTCAAGCGACTGTCCTCCCTGGCGTTCTCGACGCCTCCTAGAAATTCCCGGTACGGGCGTCAACGATGAGATTCTTAACGTCGCCCTTCTTGCCAAGGACCACGATCTTATAGACGAATTTCCCGCCGCTTTCGCACAACGTGGCGGAGATCACTTTACCGCCGGTCCTGGACTGGACCTTCTGGTAGATCACGTTGCCGGGGACCAGCGCGTTCTGCGAGATGACCGCGCCTGCCGATTTCCACGGCACACACCCCGCCTGTGCGGGCGTGACTGCTGCGGTCAACATGACAGCGGTCGACACCGCTATGGCAGCTTGCCTGATTGGCCGACAGGTCATCTCAGTCTCACTTATCCCTTCTTGGATGGTAACCCTAAAGGAGCGCCAATGAACGGCGCATGAACGATGATCTCTTCCTATTAGCTGCCCGCATCCTTACCCTTCTGCGCCGTCATGTTTGGTCCTCACGTTGAGGTAAACAAAAGGGCGGCCCGGAAGCCGCCCTCGAATAAGCCACCCGCCGGGCTGCCCAGCGCTCAACACCTATGCCAGCCGCGCCTCGACCTGTTTGCGTAAGATGACACGGTCGCGCGTGGACACGCCGATCAGCTCGGCCACCCGCCACACCAAGTTCGACTCGAACTCGTCCACCACGCCGTCGGCCAGCACCACCTCCCACAGCATCTCGACGATGCGCTTGCGGCCGTCCTGGTCGAGCTCACGGCACAAAACGGATGTGAAGCGGTAGAGATCAACCGCATCGCGCTCCCGTGCCGTGGAGTCCTCGAACAATTGTTTGGTCTCAGAGGATTCGAGATCGAACCGCTTCTGCAGCAGTGCCTTGACCTTACGCTTCTCCTCGGAGTCAAACGACCCGTCGATCCCGCCCGCGGTAATTAGAAGCGCTCCGGCCGCCTGGCGTAGCTCCTCCTCGCGCAGATTTTTGACGCGCGAAGAGTCGTTATCGACACCTTCGACCAGATCCTTAAGCTTGTTCCACAGCGACATCCGGGGCTCCCTCTATGGCACTTGGATTGCCCAGACCCGTGGTCCTACAAAACGCCGATGGCCGGGACAAGCCCGGCCACGCTCAAAAGCCTGTGTCGATCAGTTGCGCTTACGCCGCGACGGCTTGCGCTGGCTCGGTCGCAGCGCGATAGCGCACGATGCCGTGCATGATCTCGCCATCCGGATCGATCCGCGCCTCGGAAAACTCGTGGCGCAAATTGATCAGATAATGATCCTCGAAGCTCGGCGGCTTATTGTGCAGGACCGTCCGAACTGCCTCGATAATCTCGAGCACCTGAGCCCCGCTGTCGGCGCGCGACCAGACATGCAGAGTGAGGCTCTGCTCTTTGCCGTTTTCGCTGCCCGTGCTCCAATCGAGGTTCACGGTCTGGCCGAGCGTGATGTAGGGGAACTGCGCCGCGGCCGGCGCGGTCGAGTAAACGCGTGCACCACCAAGCAGCGCGGTCAACTCGGACGAGCCGGTCAGCACTTGGTAGATGCTGCATTGCAGGGCCAAACTTACGGCGGTCATGGCAAACCTCACTAACGTTCGTTAACCGATATGTGGGGACCGAAGTCCCGTACGAAAAGACCTAGTTCAAGACTTGTTTGCGGTCAGGCTTTGCCGCGCCCCAAGAGACGCCCTTAGAGTGTTTGGGATCTTGCTTAATGCGCGGTAAATGCCGGCTCCGGAAAACAGTCTCAAGAGCTACCAAACTGGGCAGGCTCAGCGGGACGGATTCTCTGGGTGGCCTCCGAAGGCCTTCATATTCGCGTTGCAGGCAGCGGTTCTCCCGGCCCTGCTCGTCTTCTATTCCTCGGCATGCGACTATTCCCAGCATACTGCGCTCAACATCAGACGACGAGCGCTTGGTCTGGACCTATCGGACAAGACCGACCCCGCTCAGCAGGGCCTACGAAGTTGAGATCCGGATGCGGAGGGGTGACACGCCGCACGTTTTCATCACCGGTCCCGATCTGTCGGTACTGGCCGGCGGGCGCATCTCTATCACAATCCTACCCGTTTGTGCCTGACCCTCCCGAAGGCAAGGGAGTGCACTCCGGTCATGCGCATCGACCAATCCTTTGTGCCGTGGGCGGCGACATGGGCGTATTCTTTCGAGAGTGGTTAGCTGGGCGACTGGAAGGGCGGGGGCGAGCATCCAAACTCTGCTGAACCTTCCTTCAATCGTCAGGTTCGGCGGGCTGTCCGTTAGTTCGCGGCAACCGCGCTCGATGGACTACGCGCCCGTCTGCTTCTGGCACGAAGCGGACATTAGCTTTGGCTCCGCGCATGTCCGCTTTCTAGGGTAAGAGTGGTCTCTCATGCGCGCGCGCCATGACACCGGGAGCGCGCCCAAGAGCTTCCGCACGAACGCCCGGCACCGTCTCCTGGCCAATCGCCTCCAATCAATACCTGTTGCGGTTGTAGCTCTTCTTGCCCTGGGGCGGTGGCGTTCCGGCCGTCCAGTCGGCTATGCAATTGGCGATGTACGCTTCCCTTTCCCTGGCAGTGAGGGCTGGAAGAACTCTGTTAGCAGCACGCCAACAGGCCGTTTCAACCCATTGCGGGGCGGCAAACGCCGGTGTCGCGAGAATCAGGGTGGCACAGACCATCGGGACAAACTTCATGGAGACCTCCACTATTTCTGAAGCGTGATGGCCCATCTAGCTTAGCAGGTTTGAGCTAATATCCTGATGCATGGGCCATAGCGGGGGGGAGCCAAATTGAGGGAGGCTCCCATGACATCACGCCGTTTCCCGCCTCCATGGCAAATCGAGTAGATTACCTGGCGGTTCTACCAACCAAGCCGGTCGTAGGCTTGAATGTAAATGGCCGCAAGGCTCTCGGCATAGGGGGAGTGAATGACAGCGGCGAGGGCCATGATTGCTCCAACACCTGCGCATTCCAAGAAATCGCCAGACTGCGTGGACATCGCGGAATCTCCTTGCAGCGAGGATTTTTGCGTTGAGCAGTGAGTCTAGCGTCTGGCTGGTAGTGTGGTAAACATCCCACCGACAAATTTATCGTGCCGGAAGTTGGAGAGGTCTGCGAAGCTGCTAGCGCAGACATGTCGCAGGCCCGCAGACCCTATGCGAGAAAGTGGGTCGGCAACACAGGCTGTCCGCTGATGGCACTTGGCGGACATCGATTTCGACGCCGAGTATGTCTGCAGTTGGGGGTGAAGCGGACACCCTGATCCGCGCTCCAATACCTGCTAACCTCGCCAGGTGGGCATAAGCCAATTTACTCTGAAAATGCCCTCCAGAGGCACCATCATATTCGTGCCATCGAGATTGCAGTAAAAGGGAGATGCAATGCTTTACGTCGATATTCCCACCCGGCCCGAATTCAAGGCGCTGAATGAAGTCCGGGCCGATGCCTGTGTCTCGATCTACCTCAAGACCACGCCATTGACCCAGCAATCGGACGCCAGCCGCATTGAACTGGGAAATCTGGCGAAGCAAGCGCGCGAACAACTGGAGGCCGTAGGATTCGACAAGCGCCGGCTTGCATCCTTGATGGAGCATTTCGATGATCTGGCGGACGATGACGAGTTCTGGCGCCTTCAGGCCAACAGCCTAGCAATTCTCGCAACGCCCGACCTTTTGCGCACGTTTCGTATTGCAAGCGCCCTTTCGCCAATGGTCGCGGTCTCGGATCGCTTCCACCTGAAGCCGCTTATGCGAGCAATCACATTCCCCAGTTCGGCCTTTGTCCTGGCGCTTTCGGAGAACGCGGTGCGGCTTGTCGAAATCCACGCCGAGCTGCCCGCTGTCGCGGTTAAGGTAGACGGTCTGCCGAAGGACGCCGCAAGCGCGCTCGGCAAGTCCACCCTGAATGACCGCTCGCCGAGTGGCCGCATCCAAGGTTCCGAGGGACAGAACGTCAGGTTTCGCCAATATGCGCGCCAGGTGGACGCAGCCCTTAGGCCCGTGCTCGCCGGCAGAGAGACGCCGCTGATTCTGGCGGCAACAGGTAGGCTCGCGTCCGTCTATCGCTCCGTCAACAGCTATCCAAATCTGCTGCCAGACGGGATCGAAGACAGCCCTGACCGGATCAGCGATGCGGACCTGGCCGACGCGGCGCGGCCAGTGCTTGATGCCTCAAATGCAGCAGAGCTTTCGTCGCTGAAGGTGCTTTACGAGGCGCGTTCGGGAGACGGCCGCGCCACTTGCGATCTTTCGGATGGCGCACGAGCGGCGACGTATGGAGCGATCGAAACGCTGCTGGTAGACATGGATGCCGTTGTGCCCGGGATTGTTGATGATCAGACAGGCGCGATAACCTTCGCAGAAAAGGCAGATGCCACCAATTACGGCGTGGTCGACGAGATTGCCGGTCGGGCTTTGGCGAGCGGCGCCCGCGTTCTCGGAGTGAGAAAGGCCGACCTTCCCGGTTCAGGGGACCTTGCGGCTATCCTTCGATATCCCACTTAAGGCATCAGACAAACCTGAAAGGCCCTGCGGAGGGGTGCTTGCCTGAGGCGTTCAGGCCGCCAGCTAACGCATGTGCGTACCGAAAACCCATTTGCTGGTTGCCGTCGCGACCACGGGCTGCATTTTCATCCATGAATGGATGTCCGCTCATGGCACCGAGCGGAAATGCCCGTGAGCTCGCCCCAAGTCAGCTTTTGACCCAGAGTGGACATTTGTCCGATCCCGAACTCAGTCAACTATTGTACGGCTCGAATAGGTACGTCGGCTGCATTTGAGAACGGGCGGAACATCCTGCGGTATTGTCCAGGGGTGAGGCCGGTGCAACGCTTGAACAGCCTGCGGAAGAAGGCGAGGTTCTCGTAGCCCACTTCGCCAGAGATATCTTGTACCGACATTTGCTCTGCTTCGAGAAGACGTTTTGCCTCCTCGACACGGAGGTTCTGGGTGTAGTCGATGAGTGTCGTGCCCGTGGCCATCTTGAAACGCCGCTTCAGGCTCCGTTCGGGTGTCCCTGATGCGTTGACAACGCCTGCGACGGCACCGGGCTCGCGATAGTTTTTCTCCAGCCATTCCTCGCACTGTCGCACCACCGAGTCGGCGTGAGGCTGACGACGCACAAGAGTGGCGTAAGGAAGCTGGCCTTCGCTATGCCATTTAAGCAGGTACGCTTTGGCAATCCGTAACGCCTCTCCAGGGCTGCAGTGCCGCGAGATGATGTGAATCGCGAGATCATGCCAGGACGTCGTTCCACCCGCCGTGACGATGCGGCCCGCCGGATCGGCAAAAGCAAGATTCGGTTCAGGCCGGAAACGCACTTCCGGGTAGCTTGTCCTGAAGAGATCTTGATATCCCCAATGCGATGTAGCTTCGCGACCGTTTAGCAGTCCGGTCGCCGCCAGCACCACGGAGCCCGAACACGCAGAGTAGATTGTACTTCCCTCGCGGTAGCGCCGGCGTATCCATTCCAGCAAATCCCGATAGCGGCCTTTCATGTCATCGTCGGGCGCGAGCCATAGTTCCGGCAAGATGACAATGCCGGCGTCGGGATCTTCATCGATCCCAACATCCGGTTTGACCGGGATTCCATTGCCGCATGTGAACGGTGTGAGCGACAGGGACGCGATTTTCGGTCTGATCAGGTGCTGTTGAGGCTCGGTGCCGACAAGCTGCTGCCAAAGGTTGCCGGTCGAAGAAAGCACGTCGACCATGCCGTAAAGCGCCGATCCGGCTGTCTCCGGCACCGCGACAATCAAGGCTTCCAGGGCTGCCGCGTCCTGATGCTCCATCGCTCAGCCTGCCTTTTTGGCACAAATCGATCCTTTTCGACAAAAATCGATCTGATGGCCCGGAATGTCCATCTCTATCTTTTGCTCTTGAGGCCGCACAGGGATCCGAAACGGGTCACCCAGCGGACCTCGCAACGAAGGAGAGAGATGATGAACACTGAGCAAGCAGTGGCCCAACCAACCCAAATGAACGGCCTGGACATCCAGGACGCATTCGACACGATCGAGGCGATCAAGGCCGACACTAGCCTCGCAAGATTCCAGTTCCGGGCCAGGAACACGTGGATCAATGGTGGCATCAACCGCTCCAACATTCGCGACTTTTACGGCGCTGGCCGGGAGGACGATTCCCGCCACTCAGATTTTGTGTTTACGAACGGCGAGCCGCCCATCCTCCTTGGCAACAACGAGGGTGCCAATCCCGTG